>Ga0214545_1006852_pt1 | contig 19536 bp, 14 predicted proteins | sample CNSS4metaG_FD_160064 | JGI IMG/M metagenome (GOLD analysis project Ga0214545, IMG submission 160064) | Root nodule microbial communities from cowpea collected in UCLA plant growth center, Los Angeles, California, USA - CNSS4 | ecosystem: Host-associated > Plants > Roots > Nodule | place: USA...
ATAAAAATTTATATATATATATATATATATATATATATATATATATATATATATATATATATATATATATATATATATAATTGAATTTGAGAAAGGAAAGGGTCCACATGTGTAAATGCTTCCTGTGACTATGGCCTTGTCCATTTTTGGAAAAACACCATTCATCATTCCTATGTTAACAAATTTATTGTGATTGATTAAATTAATTAAGTTTATTAATTCTTAATAAATTAGTTAAATTTGTATCTTTTTACCTGTGATATCTTCGTGAATTTTATCATCGTTAAGTTTTTTTTCTTTTTTTGTGTGAATGGTATATAATATAAGTTAAAAATTAAATCTTATCAATCCTTCCAACAACTGGAATAATTTTGATCAATAAAAATAAAATAAGTACTTGAGTCTAATTTTTGTATTCTCGAACTTTGGTTGAGAAAAAATAATGAAAGATGATTCATTCTTTTAGATGGATAACTCTTTTAGATGGATAACGTACTCGGTTTGTTTATAAATTGAAAACGACAGTAATTAATTTGAGGATAAATTTGAAATTAATGTTCATTAAAATATGACAGCATAAATAATTTAAATTATTCTTTTTTTCAGTTAACTAAACAAGGTTCATGGTCACTGTGAAAGACTGACAATTTACTTATGGATAACATTCATCTTGCAGTATGTTATGATGTACAGATACGATATGTGTATCAGATATTATACGTATTTGATATGTCGATACGTTTATTTTAAAAATAATAGGATATAATATGTGATAGATATGTTATATATGAATATTAAAAAGTGTACAACAATTGTTAAAAATAATAAATAAATGATTATTATTGTGTGAATCCAAATTAAAACTTTGATAACTAATGTTAGTGACAAATTTAAAAATCAATTTATAATAGAAAATATTTTAGTTATCTAATTATTTTTTATCACTAAAATTATTATTCAAATATTTTCTTGTAATCTATTATGACTTCATAAATTAGATATTTTATTTATAAGTATTGATAAAATATTCTAAAGTATCGGATACAGATATATATCGAATACGGATACGTAAGTCAAATTGAAATATCGGTGTAACAAATAGTTTATTATTTGGGGTTCTTTTTCTAATATATTGAACCTTAATATTTCAAATTGTGTTTCTATTTTGTTCATTTGAAGATCAAAGATAAGAAGAGATTAATTTTACTGAAATATAAATGTATAATCACTAAAAGAAATTCTGATAAAAGAAAAAAAAAAACTTAGTTTCAGCTTACTTGAATGCTGCAATATATAGTTGGGAAGCATAATTGACTTCCTTTGGGACAAAATTATTTTTGTCCTTGATGTCACTCTTTTCCTTCTCAAAATTATTTTTCTTTTCAAAATGGTAAAAGATATATCAACTAAAAATAAGTTTAATTTGTAATAGATAAGTGGGATAATTTTCTTTTGGAATAAATAAGACGTAAATAAAACTGTATAAAATATTAAGCAAAATTTTTAACTAAAAATTTTAAACAATACATTTATAAATTTATTATCTTACTCCTTTTACATAAGCACTTTTAATATCATATGAGAACTTTAATAACGCGAAGTTATATCTTATACACATGATCAACTTTGCATTTCTTTTATATTTATTTATTATTTATAATAATATATAAAGAAATTTTTTTTGTGTTTAATTTTAAAATATCAATTTTATCTTTTGAAATATAATTATTTATAAAGTTTTTAAAAATTAATTGTAATTTTTAAAATTTTTTCACTACGTTATTTTTTTATTTTTTAATATATTTTATTTTATTTTTAATAAATATAATTTTATTTTATATATTATAACTTAATAATATTATATTATCATTATTTATTAAAATAATATAATATATATTTAAAAAATATTGATATAAATATAAGGTACTTAGTTTCAATAAAAGTGATATGACAACACAGACACGCACGTATGTACGTTAGTGTTAATAAAAGTGATATGACAACTGCGCCATTCTTTTCCACAACATTTAAAATTATAAAATTATTAATCGTGTTATGAAATTAAGCTCTTAAAATGTCAATGTCATTAATTAACCGACATAGGGCTTGTCTCCACGGTAACCATCTTTTGGAAATGTGTTGTTACGTCCAGACTTGACGTATCACCATTGATTCTCCATTACATTATTTAAGCTCATGTTTTGTTGTAATTTTGTAATTTTTGTAAAAATATTCTTTAAAGTATAATTAATAAATATTCTTTAAAGTATAATTAATAAAAATTAAATTTATGATTACTTTAATTATTTTCATACTTCATTTTCTAATTATTTTAAGTAACAAAGGATAATGGCTAAGGTTATGGGTTTTAAAAGTTGACTTCATAGGTGATAATGTGTTTCACGTTTATATTTCTGCGTTCAAGTATGTATGTGATCCACCAAAATTCATATATGTTTATTCTTTATTCTAAAATAAATAGGAAGACTTTTATAATGCAGTTTTAATGAAATTTAACTCTTATTTATTCATATAAATGGAACTAAATTTGAATAACTTAGTTACCGTTTTAAATTCAAGTTTTGTGAAGAAGATACTTGATTCAATGAGACACATCATTGTAATGTCAACCAACCATAATTTTTTTTTTGAAGAAAATACATTAATTCGAAAGATATCATTACAATAATGTGAAAGTTCAATAAATAAAATATTTTAGGCTTAAATATATTTTCTTCCAGAAAATATATTTTTTATTCACTTAATTTAAAATTTGGATAATTGAGTTGTCCTAAATAATGTATAACATAAAATAATAAAATAAAAAGCAGCAATATATTTCTTCTTTTTATATAACATTCTAAAATTCATAATATTGGACATTAATTTCACTCAAAAATATACTTTACATTACAATCCATAATTTATACGTCGATTCGAATATCACATAAAATATAAAATCCCAAACAAATTAAATCAAACTTTTGCAGTTTTATATTGTTTGGTTTCACAGCTCTTTAAAATTGTTTTTAATTTGACAACTAACAATTATATATAATTTAAAAAAGTAGTCTTATTTAATCCTCGAAAAGATATTTTCATTTTCATTAAATATTATAGTAAATAAAATAAAAAATACAAGTAATTTCAAAACTTGATGTGAGTTATTTTATTTCACATCAATATTGATAAAAAGATTGAACATCGGTCTAGACAAATCAATATTATAGAAAGTTAGTTATCATACATATAATAATGGAAATATATATATATATATATATATATATATATATATATATATATATATATATATATAAATTTTTTTTTCATGCATGAATTAATTTTTTAATTTACAAGCCAATCAAATATAAAAGATATCATTCAAGTTTAAAATATATATTTCTTCACCAAAATCTGCTGAAGTGTTTTAATTTGTGTTTTCACTCAAAATACTCGTGAAAGTAAATACTCGTAATATTTAACAAGACTCTAATATTCACAAACTATCAAAAATCATGCAATCAAAGATCATGAGGACTTTTTACACGTTAATGAGACTAAGGCAAAAGTAGAAAAAACTTAGGATTTTGATGTTTTTGAAATACAAATATAGAAATAATAATGAAATATAATTTCAAAAACAACTCCTTTTTGCTTCTTGCTCTTTATCAGAAAACAATTATTTTTCATTTTCCTATATATTCAAATCTCTTTTATCATTTTTTCTATTTTTATTCATTTGTCATCTAGACACTTTATTCCTCAACTATTCCTAACATAATCCACCAACTCCTTCTTTTTTCCTAAGGTAAGAAAAAATATGGTCTTTTTCTTTTTAAGATTTTGAAATGGGCTTAAAACAAGAAAAAAAAAGTTTAAAGCTTGAAGGGACTATCAATGGATTAATATCAAGGTGGACTTATTTGACTAAGTAACTAAAAACAAGAAATGTCTCAAACATATCAAATCATGCACATTCACTTAAGATGTAAAATAAAAGAATCAAGTTAAATATTAGAGTATAAATAAAACATGAGCAAGTCACTCAGTCACTTAGGAAAAGTAAAAATGGCACATGACGGTTCATTCTTTATATTAAGGCTCAAGCCTCACAAGGTCAAAACTCTTTCACAAAAGAATCAATTAAGAAATTCTCAAATCAACTCGATTAGCAAATCATAGAAACAATCCACTCATATCAACATGACTTTTATTTCTTTAGAATTATGATCATCCCAATTACCGAATGAAATCCTAAAAATCCAATGTGAATATGTTTTATTGAAAGCAGATAAATATTTTTGATGGATTTCTTATGGGACATATTGTTTAAAAGTTTCACGGAGTAAAAAGTTAATACTTTTACAATTTTCTCGAAAAGAAGTCACAATTTTTCTCTTTTTTTAAATGAAAACAAAAAATTGAAAAAACCATAAAAAAATCCTACCTCCAGTTTGTCTCCTCCACACTTATTTCAAAAATTGTCGTTGATGGACTTATTTTGGGGAGGAGACAGAAAATTTTGTGAGTGTTGGCTCAATATGGCCATATGTCAAAATTTATTTTCTTTAAATTTTGTAAGTATAAGTCAGCTTGTACAATTTTTAAAATTTTTAAATTAAAAACAAAAATACATATTTTTGAAAATTTTCTAAATTTTTTATTAAAATCAAAATCATAAAACAAATATGCCTGCTTTTTTAATTTTTTATCAACAATGTTTTCAAAATAATTTGAATCTAACCTATTTACCTGTTGCCACAACCTTTCTTCTTTCTCCATAGCCAAGTCAACAAAAATCACTATTAAAAATATATTTTCATCATTCATATCAACAAACTTGATGGGTGGAGTGCTTGACTTTAATTCAATTTCAGCATCATCATGTGCATTTGGATGGTTAACCGGATCATCAGTAATCCTCACAATCTCATCTTGTGAGCAAAAATTTGCACCTAAAGTAGTTTATTCTACTACTTTATCATTAACCTAGTCAATTGTAGTAGTAGATGCTTAACTGCATCTTCGAATATCATTGTTTCTTCCACTGCACTTAGTTCCTCCATTGTATTATCCTCATAACTTTGCTCTTAAAAATGATCATTTGTACTCATATCCTCATCAACATGTACAACTTTATATTCACATTGAGCATCATGAACATATTCGTCAATAGATATGTTAACGTGAGAATCTCCAATTTCTTCATTAACTTCAATAACATCCTTAGTAAAATTAAAATGTCCATCAGTAGACATATTACTATGAGCATCGTCATACATATAAGCAAATATCTCAATGTGATGTGATTCTGCTGTATCCATCCGCTGTTTCATTTCATTGATCTCTGTTTTTATCATTTCAGTCATCATATTCATCCAATTTTCCAAAGTGACCTTTCGAACTATATCATTCATTAGTTGACTTAAACCTTCATACATTTGTTGAGCTCTAATGGCCAACTTTAGAAGCATATCTTCTATTTCATGACGAAGTGCTTTAAATTCTAGAGTTTCAGGTGACCTCTGATGGGGTTGGAAGGTGGTATTAACAATTACAAGTAATTATATAAATTTGTTGTTACTTGCATCCCTCAACATATCAGATAATATTTGTTTATTTGCATCATTGATCAACTAATAACCTTTCATCCATGATCTCTAATTTCTTTATAACTTCACCCATTAGTATCATAACTTCCCTATAAGATGGTCCATTAATTGTTTCAACTTGCTGTAGTGGTACATATTATTGCTGAAAACTATGTGGAACATATGGTTACTGTGGATAATAATTGTAATTCATTTGAAAATCACATTGTTGATTATTTTCGTATGAAAAATGATTTTGCATTTTTGAAAGAGGTTTTCTGAAAAGAAATAAGTTGGAATCTTGTTGAGTAAACTTCCAACAAAGAGTGGTGTGTCACAATGGACAAGTTAAGTACCTTATTTTTCCTTAGGCAAAGTGTTCCCCAACTAGCTTAACAAATTTCTAAACAAAATTCCTCGCCCAAAAATAATGTTTAAGAACAAAATTAAAATAACTAAAGAAAATAAAATAGATGTTAGAAAAAAGTTGTGAAAAATAAGACATTAGTTATAAACAAAAAAGAAAAGAAATAAAATGATAAAAATTCTAACCATATTCCCTAGTAATGACACCAAATTTGATAATGTTGTAGTTGATGTGATCAAATAAATACTACTTATCTATAACCACTTCAGTTTTGTTAAGAAAGTAGTCAACAAAATAGAAAGGATAAAGTAACCCAAAGTCGTCTCCTAACAAACACGTAATTGATTTTTAACAAATTAGTACTTATAAAAACTATACAAAAGAGTTGGTCAAATAAAATAATAAAAATATAAGAGAATTAAGATAAACAACGAAAGAAATAGAATTGAAAAGATAAAAATAGATACAAAACAATAATAAAAAAATAGATTGATTCCACTGTTTTTTGTTTTTTTCAAAATAGGATTTATCATTACTTTCCTAAATATTATTGTTATTTATTTTTTGGTTAAGATTTCAAATTAATCAATGTAATTCCTCAAGTAAAAGTAATTCGTTGGCGTTATCATTTCGAACCAAAGTAACTTCTCAATCAAAAGCAAGACATTTATAGATTAATCATAGTAAATTTAACCAAATAACTTCTCAAGTAAATATTACTAATCATAATCATTTCTATTCTTTTACCTCTTATATCTAGTAAAAAACTAATGAACCAAAAAAGTAACTTCTTGATTAATTCTAATCAAAGTTTTGAAGAGTAACTTCTCAATTATTAGTAAAAACCCCGTTCAATCATATGAAACAAAATTTAGCCAAAGTAATTTATCAATTAAAATTTAAAAACCAACTCATATGATTGGTATGTTGTGTAGATTTAATAGTATGTTAACTTGATCCAATGTAAAAATCATTACTTTTACTATATTAAGAACCAAAAGACATAGATGAAAATAAACCACAACAAGAATCAATAGAACAAACAAATTTATTCATCTAAACCTAAAAATCAATTAAGAAATTACAGTGCAACTAACCATTGAAGCTTAACTCTCAATTGAATGCAAAATAAAATAAAAATATAAGAAGAGAAGGTGGGGAGAGAGAAGGAAATTTGGGTCCCATAAGGGTTTCTAAACTCCAAAGTTCCGAATTTCCCTTCTATGTTTTCTTTGGTCTCTTTATATAATACTCGATTACTTTAACTTTATCTTTCCTATCAAAATCTTTTATCTTTTGATATAATATCTTTTAAATAATTAACAAATTTTATCAAGTTTAAAAATATTTAGAAAATATTCTCAATTGCTATTATTGGATTAATTATCTAAAAATATTTTTAAAATAATCCAAAAATTTAAATAATTTAAAAAATATTTTATAATTATTCTAGATTGACATTTTTAGATATAATTAAATTAATTAAAAATATGCTCTGATAAATTAATTAAAATAGTTAAAGATAATCTAATTAGAGGTTGCCACGTAGCATTCTCTCTCAAACACAATTAAAAATTCTCATATTACATGGAATTTTTTTTGCAAATTTGTTAAAATAATTTGCAAGAAAAGACATTTTTCTGCTATTTTTTTAAAGATCTTAATCGACAAGTAATTCTTCATAGATAATTATTTTCTACAAAATTATAAAATTCGTAAGTATTTCCTACAAAATTGGTTGTGAAAAGTGTTTTTTACAAAATATTTTGCAAAAACAATTGACAGCAATTTTCTACGATTCTTTTTTTTTCATAACAAAATTTATAAGTATTTCTTAAAAAAAAAATTTCAAAACAAAATTAGTATGAAATATGAACTTTTTAGTAGTTAGTCAGATTTCGCTCCAAGAGGTTTAGGGCTCGCAATTTTAAGGTGCTAAAACGGCGTCGTTGCTGGCGGCTTGGTCGTGACGGTATCACGAGATTTCTGGTATCCTTCTGGTTTTGATATGGTGCGTTGAGATGCGATGTAAAAGTCAATATAGTTAATGTGACAAGACTTAAGATTTTGAATTAAATGTTAAGTTAACCAATAATTTAATTATTTTATAAAATACATAAAATGCAAGTAATGTGTAAAAATCAATGTGATAAGACTTGAAAATTGAATTTAAATGTTAAGTTAATCGATAATTTAATTTATGTTATTAAATATTGCAAATATTGTGTAAAATTCATAAGGGATTTTTAAATCTTATACAACATGATCAATAACTATAAATTTAATTAAAAACGTGTTTCAATACACTCAAATGAACACCATTTCCTGATACACAACATCAAAACCTAAGACTGTAATTAAAATATTCAATTTTCAACATTCAACAATCAATATTCAACGTTCAACGATAAAAAAATGCGCGTGTGCGTGTTTCTTTTCATGTGTTCAGTGTCTCATGTATCACACAGATAATTCCCGAAACATAAAATTGTTCTAGTCCACTTGATACACGCACTGAAAGAGATAATAAAATAACCCAATTATTATTTTTTACATATTAATTGCATTATTACCTAAAAGAAAATTATATTCATATAATTTCAACTAATTTCATCAGTGAATAATTTTATCCAAATATCATAGTATTTTAGGAGGCATAAAATAAAAACTACTCAACACATAAATACCTAATACCATGTATCTTTTTAACCATTTGGATTTGATAACATATTTCAATCTCCCTAAGTGCATCCTACTACCATTTCATAAAAAGTTAGGTATCTTAATATTTTCAAATAATTTTTTAATATTTTATAATTTTGTTCTATTTCTTTCTTTTACATCATATTATATGCTAAACCTATATTCATTTTCACTTTTCTCTTTTGATATCAACTAGTAGTTAAATGAAACAATTTGAGTTCTCATAACCCGTGCACAAAGAGTAAAAAACAAAATAAAAACTCAAATTGATACATAACCTATAAATTTAAACAACAAAGAGATTTAGAATTGAAAAAAAAAACACAATTCTCAATATATATTAATTAATTAAGTAGGGAAATATTTAATGTTGTGTTTGGATTGAAGTGTAAATTTGGGGGAGTGGATTTGTGTTGGTTTGAGTTATTTGTAGATAAAAATGTGGTTGTTTGGATTAATGAAAAGATGATATGATGTGGGTGGATATGAATGAAAAATTTATGAAAGTTTGTATATGATGTGATTGATAAAATTTAATAAATTATAATTTTGAACAGATTAAATTATATGATTACCATTTTACCCTTTAATGTAAATAGAATAAATGATATTAAAATAAAATTAAAAATATTATTCAAAATTAGAAAAATATAATTTATTTACATTATCATTAATAACTTAAAATAAATTATTATTATTCTCAATGATAACTTGAAATAATTATAATATAAAATATTTAATTTATATCTCCATATTTATTTAAATTTATTTTACTTTATATAATTAATTCATTTACAAAAATATTTATTTGATGATAATAATAATAATATTATTGTTATTGTTATTATTATATAATGCTAATTATTATAATATATATAAATATATATTATAATATACAATGTTATCATAATATACATATAATTATTATAATAATTATAATTATAGTTATTATTAATTTCTTTCATACATGATACAAAGTTTAGGATTTTGCTCTAAATGGATTAAATGGATAAGGGAATGTTTACAATCATCAACTATATCTGTTTTAGTTAATAGTAATCCGATAAGGGAATTTAAACCTAAAAATGTTTAAGATTATCAAATCTATTAGCTCCATTATTACTCCTAATAGCAACAAAAGGACTAGTAGGAGTATTTAGGAAAACTCAGGGTAAGAGTTTACTCAAATGTCTACTGATATACACTAGTTTTCAATTCTCTGAAGGTCGAGTCAGATATATATCTGCGTGTAGAAGAGCCATGCATGATATTCTTTTTGACATTAATGATTGAGTGTGATGTGTGACTTGTGAAAATGTACGTTTATTATGCTTAAAACTAGTAATATGTTTTAAATTTACTCTAGCTTAGCATTGCGTTTTTGTTGTGTTGTGTTGTGTACACTTACCATGATCGTATTTTATATGTGAACATAAAATAATATAGGTAGGAGAGATGTGAAGCAACGAGCCTACCAATGGTCTGTTAGCAAGTCATTATTGTATATGTGTAAATTTTTGTATTGTACAACTGCCTCCATTTTTTTTGGAATTTAATATATCATGAAAAATTTATTAATAATTTCATGGAGGACTATAAATATACAATATATGTTTATTTAGCTTTTATCTTAATATTAATTATTAATGCATTAATTAGTAGTGCAATTAATATAACTTTTTTTGGATGGTATCCGAAATTCATTTATATACTCAATCATAGAGTTTAAAATTGCTCCATCATTTATTGAGGTGGTACTGGTAGGTATGTTTTGGTGGCATTAAGAGTTCTTATTCTATATATACATAGAGGGAAAAAGCATTCCTAAATAATCATCTTCACCATATAACTCTTTCTCTGATTTCAACTACCACTTCATCTCATCTTCTCCAAATCGTTGCCAAGTCAAAGGGAAAAAGGCTTTAAAAGGTTTTGATGTTTTTTCTATTTACAATGTTGAAAGTAAAGAAATAAGTTTTAACAATCATAAACCTTTTATTTTATTCTATATTATGGATCTCATTCGATGGCAATGTCTTATTCTTCTATGATTTCTATTTATTGATTATATTCCTTCTTCTCTTTAATAAAGTATTGTTCTTCTACTTCGTTTTTAACTCAAAAGAATAGCACTTTTCTTGAAATGGAGTCGGAAAGAAAGCCTGAGTTCTTCAAGGGAAAGACCATTTTAATGACTGGCACAACGGGCTTCTTAGCAAAAGGTACAATGCATCTGTATATAAAAATAATTTGATCAAGTTTTTCTTCTGCCATTGAATTTCTCTATTTTATGCGCAGTTTTCTTGGAAAAGATTCTAAGAACACAACCACAAGTTAAAAGACTGTATCTTGTCGTACGAGCAGAAAACATTGATTTGGCTTCAAAACGCTTTCAAAATGAGGTAAAGGAATTATTTTCTAGAATAGACAGAAGAGATTAAGCACTTGTAAAATATGAATTATCCATATAATAACAAATTGATATTATTTTCTAACACAATTTTAAGCTGAATATTTGTGGATATTTTCTTTTGGTTTAAATATTATTTTGGTATCTGTAGTTTGTTCAATTTTTGGTCTTTTTTTTTTTTTCGTTCAATTTGGTCTATGTTTTGCTAAATGTTGTTTAATTTCGTCCTTTTTCGTTGATACCGTTTAAATTGATAACGACAAAATGTATATGTTAACATTGTTCATATTACGTAGATTGTTGTAATTATGATTATTTGTGTTTTTTTCAAATAAGTCCATAATTTTAGTTAAATTTGTTCAATTTAGTATCAACCTCCATCCACTTCATCATGACCTTCACCATGGACTTCTTCACCGCCCTCACTCTCTATTTCACGACTCTTCACCACTGCAACCACCATTACCACTATTACTGCCACCACCACCAGTGTCGCTGCCATCAAACCAAAACCACCACTATCGTCCTACAATCACCACCACCACAACCAGAATCACTACCACCACCACCACAACCACCCCCCTACAACCACCACCACCACATTAAAATCACTACCACCACTACCACCCTAAAATCATATTTACCACCATCACACTAAAACCTCTACTACCGTGAGTGTTGTTGTTGGTGGGTTTAATGTAATGGCGGTGAATGTGATTTTAGTGTAATTGTAGGGGTGGTAGTGGTGGTGGTGATTTTAGTGAGGTGATGATGGTTGTCGGGGGTGGTCGTGTTGGTGGTTATAGGGTGATTGTTGTTCTATAATGTGGTGGTGGTGGTTGTGGGTTTAGTTTAACAGTGGCGATGGTTTTTGGGTTGTGATGGTTGTGGTGGTGGTGGCGGCAATAGTAAAGGGTACAGTGGTAAAGGCTCATGAAAGAGAGGGTGAGAGCGATCAAGTGAAAGATGAGATTAAATTGAAAAAATTTAATTAAAATAATAATTTATTTAAACAAAACACAAACTTTCTGAAAATTGAATTTGGGGCCCTCTAGTTGTCCGTACTTGTCAGAATAATAATGAAAAATCAATTTTCTCACTAAATGTGAACACCGATTCATTTTCAGTTGTATATACTGAATTGTGGCATTCCTTTAATGGTCATATTACAGGTCATTGTCACAGATTTATTTAGAGTGTTACGGGACCAATGTGGTCAAGATTTTGATTCTTTCATTTCGAGCAAGATTGTGGTCATACCAGGAGATGTTTCTCTTCTTAATTTTGGTCTGAAAGATGAAAAGCTCAAGAGTAAGATGTTGGAAGAGATCAACGTTGTCGTGAATTTTGCAGCATCTACCAAATTTGACGAGAGGTACATTAATATCTAGTAGGAATAATACGTTAAAAATTCAAGTGTGAGTCTAAGTCTCACATTGACTAGAAATGAGTAAGTGAAGCACTATATAAAGATAAAAACTCATAAACTTATTATCTTAAAATTTTGAGTTGAGAGTGGTGTCAATGTCTCATGTAGTTGAACTCAGGTCTCATTAATGTTGTATTGTATCTCTCCGGTGAAACTTCCTCCATGAAACTTACCTTAATCAACACTTATTTTTGCTTCTCCAATAAATTTGACATTTGGATTCATTGTTATTTGTCCACAGATTTGACATCTCAATGGGTGTAAATACAATGGGTGCCTTACATGTCTTAAACTTCGCAAAGAATTGTCGTCAGATAAAACTTTTTGTGCATACATCAACTGGTAATTGCAGTTAACTATAACTTTACCATAATGCAATTACTATATTTACCAAAACATTATTCACTTACGCTAATTAATTTCCATTTTTACAATACTTCTTTTGGTATATATGAACGAATATCAGCATATGTATGTGGAGAGATTAAGGATAAGAAAATAATTGTGCAAGAGAAACCCTTTGAGATGGGTGAAACCCTGAAAGAGACCTCGAAATTAGACATCACTGCAGAAATGAATCTGCTGAAGAAGAAAATAGATGAACTCCGATCAGAGAATGCTAATGAAAACACAATCAAATATGTAATGAAAGATTACGGAATTGAAAGGTACGTAACATTCTTATTCTGTTGTATATATTCATTGATCAATAAATGAAATTGATTTTATGATGCATCAGAGCAAAGTTTTATGGTTGGCCAAACACATACACATTCACAAAAGCCATGGGAGAGATGCAAGTGGTTCATCACAAAGATAATCTTCCACTAATCATTATTCGTCCCACCATGGTTACCAGTACCCTTAAGGATCCATTTCCTGGTTGGATTGAAGGCTTAAGGTATATATCTATATATTTCCAATGTGTATTTTATTCCAATGAATTCAGAGTGAGTTGAAAGTTAGAAGTGATATTCTGATCTCTTATATAAACTTGTTCATGATTAACTAAAGTTGAATTTTCCTTATATCTTCACTTAAAATCACTAAGAAACAAACTTTTAAATAATGACTAATTTTAGTTACCAATAATTATTAGTAACTACAGTATCAATTTAGATATTAATTTACAAAATTAAAAATTATTGATTATTAAAATAGTCACAATTATGAATAAAAAATTACAATTGATCACTAAATTGGTCTTTAAAATTAGTTACTATATTTTTTGCTACAAAGAAAATTTGCTACTAAAAATTAACTACTTAGATTTTGACTACCAAAATGAATTAGTTTTTAAATTAGTCCTTAATTAATAATTAGTAACCAATTATAATTTTTTATTTATAATAGTGACTATTTTAGTAACCAATAACTTAAAATTTAGTAAATTGGTGACTTTATTAGTTACTAATTATTTTTTATTTTTAAAATTGATTTTTTAATTAAGAATTTATACTTAACATCTAGAAAATAATAATTCTTAATTATTTCTTAGACCTGTATATATAATCTTGATATACTTTGTATTTACAGAACTCTGGACAGCATAATATGTAGCTATGGTCAAGGAAAATTAACAACCTTTCTTGGTCATCCCAAGACAATTTTGGATACCGTAAGTTAAATTATATTAAATTTAGTTTGCTTGCTATATATATATATATATATATATATATATATTATATGGATACAAAGAAACATAATTATTTGAAGAATAAAACTTCAAAAGTTTAGACTACTTATCATTCCACATCTAAGAGGCAAAGACACTGCTTTATTTTGCAAAACATCTGTCTAAAGAATAAAATAAGTCGATGCAAGGGATTTTTTTTTGCAAATAACATACATTATTATTAAAAATTCTTATATTACATAATTCTTTTTAAATTTGTTAAAATAATTTATAAAAAAATATTTTTTTCTATTATTTTTATTAAGAATTTTGATAGGTATGTAATTTTTTCGTGGATAATTATTTTTTACAATATTATAAAATTTATAAATATTTCTTATAAAATTTGGTGTGAAAAGTGTTTTATACAAAAAAAATTGATAGTAATTTCTTAAATTTTTTTTCATAACAAAATTTAAAATATTTTTAAAGAAAATTAAAAAGATTTGACAAAAAATATAAATTTTTTTAGTAGTACGTGTATATTAAACACATACAACATTCGTACAATATGTATAGATGAAATGTTAAATTCAGAAGATTTTTTTTTTCAGAAATAATTTTGACATGGTTCCGGCATAAAATTAATAAAAACAAATATAACGATTTTTTCAAAATTTCATAACTTTATAAACTTATTACATATGTTTATACTATGATTACATTATGCAGATACCTGCGGACCTGGTTGTGAATTGTATGATGACAGCAATTGTTGGTTGTTCAAATGAAGCTCCAAAGAATTTCATCTACCACGTTTCTTCATCGTTAAGCAATCCATTCAGAATTGGTGATGTTCGTGATTTATGCTCTCTTTATTTCACTAAATTCCCCAACCAAAACAAAATTGGAAACCCAATAACAGTGCCCAAGCCAAATTTGATATCAAGTAGGACTGCTTTCGACATTCACATGACACTCCGATATGTTTTGCCACTAAAGGTTTGTCGAATACCAAATAATGAAGCAAAAACTATAATCATATATTTTGCTATAATTAATGTTTTAAGGTTTCATTCTAATTAATCCTTGTGTGTATGGTTTCATATATTTAGGTCTTAAATTTGGTGAACAAAGCGTTTTGTCAATGCTCTCGAGATGTTTACGATGATAGCTTCAAAAAAATCAAAAGGGTGACACGACTGGTTGAACTTTACAAACCATACCTGTTTTTCAAGGGCGTGTATGTGTATTTTCCTTCGTCTGTGGTTACTACAAATCATACATGAACTACTTTGATTCGTAACTATAATTCTCATACGAATTTTCGGTTTCAGCTTCGATGATTCAAACACACAAAATTTACGAAGAGCAACAGGTAATAACATGGAGGTTGATGGATTGGACTTCGACCCTGATAGCATCGATTGGAAAGACTACATGATGAACACACACATTCCTGGTCTTGTAAAGTATGCATTGAAATGATTCAAATGGTTGTAGAGTTTTTGGTTTGCAAAATAAGTGTGGAACATGATAAAAGAGATAAGATGATTTTATAGTATATAAGTAGGAACAAATTTTATTTTATAAGTTATCTTTTTTTTTAAGATGGTATCAGAATTATCTGAAATCTATTATGGTGAAATTTAATGTTTGTAAGACTTAAGACCAATTGATGTTTAACCCTATACTTGTACTTGTGATGTATATGTTTCGAGACGGTATATTAATTAGAAATAAGTTAGTTTTTCATTGCTTTTTATCTTATTGTAGTAAAGAATGATAATTGTTGTTTAATTAACAGGCAATTTTGTTATAAATATGAATAGAATCCAAAACAATGGACACTAAATTTTTTGGACTTAAAGTCATTACATACTTCGAAGACTTTTTTGTATTTTTGGGTCGTTTTTGTTAGGAATCTAAGTCCCACATTGGCTAAAAATAAGAAAGTAGAGCACTCTATAAGAATAAAGACGCATAAACCCATGTCTTAAGATTTTGGGTTGAGAGTGGTGTCAATTCCTTATGTGGTTGGGTTCAGATCTCATTGGTGTTAAGTCGTCACGGGAAAGGACGCCATTAAAGGTGAAGTCGTCCTCCCCCAACCGGTTTCTTATTTATTTTTTTAAAAATTTTGTTAACAGGAGAAATTATATTTATTTTTGTGGTAATTATTTTTTATTGGTACAATAAATTAATTTAATAAAAAATATTAGATAATAAAAATGACATAATAAAAACTATATAATAATGTTAAATTATTTTAATGTTTATTTTTATTCCAATTTTTTTACCACTTATTGTTAAAAAAAACCTAAAAATGAAGTCGTCATATGTGAAGACGACTTCACTATTCACATGAACAGAAACCGATCTTGTCTTTAACGGCTTTGTTTTTTTTTTTAAATATGAAATTGGTTGGATGGAGGACGACTTCACCTTTAATGTCGTCCTCCATCCTGACAACTTGACAAGTTGACCCTGTTTGGCAAAAAAAAATAAATTAGATGAACCTCTTTTACAAATTGGAGTTAAAATTGATTCTCAAATACAAAAAAAAAGACCCACTTTGAACCAACAACGACCAAGAAGAAAAGTCCAATTCAAAAACAGATGCTGTAAATTAATATACGACAAGTATTGCATATCTCTGTATGGTTAGAAATATTTACAAGTTTGTCTTGGGGTTGTCTTCTATTTGTATACAAATATTGGCAGGTTTATTTTGGTGCAGAGAATATAACACATGCACTTGTTGCATATTTTCCGATTAACAATGAATATTTCTATCTTTTGAGACGCATGTTAAAGTGTACAATTTATTAATATATTCTTGTGTATGTAATATTACAAATCAATGTGTTATAATACCGAGAAAAATATCCATCAATAATATCAAATTGTTGACATCTTATATATCATCGATAATTATCCAAAGATTTTATACATTTGTTAAAAAGAATTTACAAACGAATCAATAATCAATGAATTAAATGTCGTCGATAATCCTTCAAAAATTACAAGTTACCGATGAATTTCATCAGTTTTCAACCGATTATGACATTTGTGATATTAATTTTTTTTTAAGTGTGTATTTAAAAGATGACTAAAGAACATACGATGGTTTAATAACTATCGTATTATAATTTAAGAAGTGATTACTTTAAAAAATGTCATATTAAAACAACTTTTGTACTGAAAGATAATTGATGAGACATTATTCATCTTCAAACATCAAATAATTAATATAGACACGAAAAAGAGAATTCTTTTTATATATTATTAGCGTAACACAGGCACGATAGCGCCTGTATATATGATTTTTTAAATATGCGTAATATTATATTAGTAAGTGATAATATTATAATGTTATTAAGTTAATATATATATATATATATTAAAATTATATTTATTAAAAATAAAATGAAATATATCAGAATAGATAAAAGAATAATCATTGATAAATAAAGAAGAAGAGAAGAAGCAGAGATATCTGATTTTATAAAAAATCTGTAAAAGTAACTGTCAAGTTTTTAAAATTTAATAAATTATTATATTTAAAGGGTAAAATCGGTATTTTGAAAAGTGAACACAAAAAGAGAAATCCCCTTTATATATTATTATAGATTATTATTATTATAGATAAAGATGAGAGGAGTAATTAATCATTCGGAAAGCAAATCAAGAACTTGATGAAAGAGGAAAATATTACTGATAGAGGATTCGAGTACATCTAGCACAAACATTTATTAGGGTAGCTATTACAAATTTATTATAGCTCAATTATTTTTTCTGAATTTTATTTATTTTTATTTTCCAAGTTCCATCAAACTTTATTCTATTACAGGTCAATTACTTGACAGCATACTTCACAAGTCCAGGAATGTGAACGTTTAACACATAGTGGGTCCAATCAATGGTTGTGGGATCGGAGTTAAATCTTCCAACATCATCGTCATCTTTTGCCTTCATTTTTGTCATCCTTAAATTTTCTGCGTTCTTGTCATCGAAGCTGTGTCATTGAAGATCCACAAAAACAATATCATATATACATAAAACCGAAGTTGGAACATCAATTTTAGAGTATTTTCTACTTACATTCCCTCAAAGAGGAGAAAAGGTTCATAAAATCTCATTATTCCCATCATCTTCTTCACTTTCCGTTTACTTTCATCGTAATAAGCCTCGTGACCGTAGCAGCACACTTTGTTCATCACCTTTAGTCCCTTCAAAGTAGAGCACCAAAATAAGAAACGAAAAATTGACTCAATCTGAAAAAACAGCAGAATATATAAGGTAAAACTATGTGTGCTTTAATTTCCATTGAAGTGCAAACCTTGAGAGGTAGCATGTATCGAATGTTGATGTATCTGTCAAATGAACTCGCACTAGACATCCACGAAACTTTCTTGGAACAAGCCACTGGTTTTCCAAACATGTCTATCAAAGGATGTTTTGTAAAGTATTGATGGGCCAAGTCCTCAACATCAGAAGTTCTGAATGGATTTCTGAGTGAAGAACCAATATGATAAATCAATGTCTTTGAACAACTCTTTGAACAAGCCTCCAGTGCTACTATAATGGAGTTTATCACCATGTCTGCTGGTATCTGCATACATAATCATTTCAATTTATTATTTCCGTTTTAATATAAAAAAAATGATGAGAGGAAAAGAAAAAGAAAATGAATAAATTGATAACTTGCCGCGTCTATAATTGTACTCCGACGACCAACGCTTCTCCCTAATTTTCCTTTGCCGTACATCACAACAAGAAGGTCCATAGTTCTGCATTCAAGTCATTAAAAATCCTCATCACCTTTATCTCTTTTATGTGTTAATTTTTCCAAAACATTCTCATAATTCTTGGAAACACATACCTCACACCTTCGATCCAACCAGGAAATGGTTCAGAGTGAGTGCTGAGTATAATGGTGGGGCGTGCGATGATCAATGGTATATCACCTTTCATCTTCAACAAAATCATTTCCCCCATTGCTTTTGTAAATGTATACATATTTGGCCATCCGTGTAAATTTGACCTAAATTCAAATTTACAACATTGCCAAACATATATAATAAGATCAAAATTTTAGGGTTTCCAAAATACAGGAAAAATGAAATAACTTTTTACTTGAATTCCACATATCACCTTATAGTTCCAAGGTTTTTCATAACCGATGTGATTGTTTTTTCACTGGCATTTTCTGCCTCAAGTTCCTTCAATTTTTCTTCAGTTAACAGTTTTTCTAAGTTGATGTCTAATCTTGAGGACCCATTTGGGGTCTCACCCATTTCAAAAGGTTCCTCTGCGACAAGTCCTTTTCCCTCGCCACATACGTAAGCTTAAACAACAAATTAAAGTTTAGTTTAATAGTATCATCAAAGGTTTTGCAAGTTTATTATTACACGTACC
>Ga0214545_1006856_pt1 | contig 19519 bp, 8 predicted proteins | sample CNSS4metaG_FD_160064 | JGI IMG/M metagenome (GOLD analysis project Ga0214545, IMG submission 160064) | Root nodule microbial communities from cowpea collected in UCLA plant growth center, Los Angeles, California, USA - CNSS4 | ecosystem: Host-associated > Plants > Roots > Nodule | place: USA...
ATATATTTGTATATATATTTTCTTTTTTATTTTTTTTAATTTAAAGTTTTATTATTTTAAAATGAATTTAAATATTAAATAAAATTAAATGAAGCAGAATTTTTTTTGTTTTTTTAATTTAAAGTTTAATATTATTTTAATTTTACTTATTTTTATATTTATATTTATTTTTTATTATGTTAAATAAAAATAAAATTATATATATAGATATTAATATTTTTTATATTTTAAGAAATATGAAAACATAAAAAATAAATATAATAGTAAACTAAAAAAATCATTAAAAGTTAAAAAATATAAATTCTAAAAAGAATTAAAAATATTCAAAAAAAAATTTTTTTTACCTTACGGAAGTCGGAGAATTTTTCTTTGACTTTCCGGAAGTCAAATATTTTTTGACTTCAGGAAGTCGACTTCCGAGAATTTTTTTTACTTCCGGAAGTCGATTTCCGGTGATACATTTTAATTTCTAAAAATCGACTTCGGGTGATATATTTTGACTTCCGGAAATTATATATTTTGACTTCTGAAAGTCGACATAATTTTGGAGGTGTAGTGTCTGCGGATTTTTTTAAATGGTCAAAAAGCTTTTTAAGAATTTAAAAAAAGTTTGGAAATGTAGAAGAAATTTTGGAGGTACAGGAAGAAAGACCCAAATCAAATAATATAAGTAACACCATTATCCTAGTAAACCTTAACTTCCGGGAATTGACAAATGAAAACCCATCACCCACATGTAGAAGGTTTCTTGCAGAGAGAGTTAAGATCTACACATCTAATCAAACATGCACTTCCTTTTCTTCCACTTTCTTTCACCCATACTTTCTTTCAAACCACAAAACAAAAAACTTTTGCACCAAAGAAAAAAACTCACCAAAAATACATAAGATATATATACCTTTCATGGTTTTTCTCCCAACACCCATTTGTTTTAACATTTATTAAAAATTTGGAGGTAACGGGCAATTTGTTAAATCAACTTCAAACGTTAAATATCGTAAGGTTAAATATGTTTTTTTTTCCTTAACTCTCAGTGAATTTTGGAATTAGTCTATTTTGAAATTTTGGACCAATTTAGTTCTTCATCTATCAAAATACGTGAATTTAGTCATTTTAATCAAATTTCGTTGAGTTCATTTGATATTTCAAGCACAGTTTCATACTAGTATTTGACTTAATATTAAAGAAAAAAAAGTGTCAAATAGTATAAACAACTTAAATATAATCTTGAAATACTTACGAAACATCAAATAAACCTAACAAAACTTGATTAAACAGTATGAACAAATTTTAAAATTCACTAAAAGTTAAGAAAAACAAAATATATTTAATCCAATATTTTATAAACCATTTCTTAGAATATCTATGATTACATAATTTTTTATATTACTTTTAACGTTGATTATTTTCTTTAATGCATCAATAAAGAAAGAAAAAATGTACTGCCAACAACCAAGCAAAAGGTAAATAACTGCAATTCCTGCTCCAACAACCGTTCCAAATCAGTGAAGAAACTAAAGGGTGCCCTATCATATAACCCTGCATTATGTTTATCAAAATTAAGAAAAAAAACAAAAACATGTCCAAACAAATAACACTTCTTTCGGTTAAAAAGACGATGCAACAAATGTTTTATAAAAATCAATTCAGATATCGGTCCAGATTATTGAAGAAACAGACAGAAAAGAAGAAAAAAAATAAATGAAAGATAATGTAGTAATCAGAGAAAAGAAAAAAAAGAAAAAGAAAAGTGAGATGTCTGACGTAGAACATTTCAGCCGTTCAATAATTCCATTAATGGTTGTCCCAGCCGAGAAGCAGGTAAAACTATTATTGTAGATCCTTTTAAAGAAAGAAAAAACAATTAGTACAAATATACTTTTAAGGAAAATTATGTTTGAGAATAAAATTTAGTTAAATATTATGACTGACCGTTGATATTTATTGATACTAAAAATGATTTTTAATGAACCACAATTGTTTTTATGAATTATAATTTTATTTAGGAAAGAAAGATTAGTGGATTATTTTTATTATTTTAATAATCAGTTTTAATTTATATTTTCTTTTTCTTTTTCTCTATGTGACTCCTTAACTTCTTGGATTCTTTTTGAACATTTCTTCCGTTTCACATATTACTCAACTGCCATTTTATTCTCATGTTTTATGTGTTGTGAATGTGTTTCACAGTTTCTATTTTAATTAATGAAAATAGCTAGTCGACATTTATTCCTTTTCGACGCGACAATGGGTTATATAAGGTAAAAGAATAAAAACCACAAATTAAAACTTGTTATACTATTATTCTCTATTAATATAAAGATTGTTATTAGTTGAAAAGGATCCTATTAAAATCGTTGATATAAATTTTCCGAAAGATAAATATTCTAAGCATTTTTCTTCATCATTTTTTTTATTAACAATAACAAATATATTAATAGGGACAATAGGATTACCCAAACTCATATACAAAAATTAAACAAAGTAGGAAGAAAAAAAAAATAAACAACAAGAACAAATATAACCCATACATATTTTTCTTCATCATATATTCAAATATTACCAAATGGAAAAAAACACGAAAGAAAATGACTAATTTATTCTTAAAATTTTAATAGAGTCTTTTGTTTTTGTTGAAAATTGTAAATGTTGTTCTTTTTTACGAGTAAACTAGCTAACAAAGATAGTAAAGATTGAAGAAATCTTGGTGACAGGTTGAAGAGTCATGAAATAATGAATGAATATTACAAACATGAATGCATGAATTGATTGGGAAATAAGTTTCACAAAAAGCAAAACAATGAATAAATATATTCAAGAACAAATAAGTAGATATATAGAACACCGGAGAAATATGTTAAGAATGATTACAGTTGTTAAACTCTTGGTAAAAATAACTTGGTCTTCCTGAGGAAACAATGAAAATATTCTTTAAAAAGTTAATGAAATTTTTTTTGACTAATTAAAATTATTATAGAATTTTATACAATTACCCAAAATCATATTCACCGGATTAAAGATAATAAAATTCACAACCATTACTTTTGGCATACAAAATAAGTTAATAAATTTGTTAACATGTGAAATCAAACAAAAATTATAGAAAATATTAGGGATGCAAAACAATATTTAATTATCTTGATTGTATTCAGAGATATAAGTCATCAAGAGTAAATGTTTTTTTTTTATCCATTCCGATACAAGTTAATGAATATTTTTTATAATTTTAAAAGTGATTAATACAAGTCGAAAAAGTATTTTTGTATGCTATAATAGATATGAATTAGAAAATGTTGAACTTGGTATTAATGATTATAGAGGACAAGAACATGATAATGAATCAAATATAAAAGAAAAAACATGAAGGTGTGCGAGATTGATGTACAAATAAAAATTTTGCATAATTGTGAGAATTGTTAGAGGATGCTTTAAAAAGGTAGCATGTTATCCAATCATGAATGAGGTTCAAAATTATTGTATCCAATAGGTATGCAATATTATACACAAAAATATCCTCATGATTTGTATTATTCAAAAATGAGTTTGCAACATTGAAATGTGTGTTAGTTGTGTGAGGAGAAAAAAAAGGTCCCCTCTATTAAAGTGTTATGACATTTTCCAATAATATATATATATATATATATATATATATATATATATATATATATATATATATATATATATTCATTATTGTAAAATATGTGATAATCAATGCAACAAGTGGGTAGTTTAACAATGTGCATCATTATGCAGAGAAAATTTTCTCCAATTTTATCTTATGGAATTTGAACAATAAAAATAATAATGAGACGTGCATGTGGATGACATTAATTTGGATTACTTGGAATAAAAAAATAAAAAAATCATATCATCTTTAGGAATGGAATAGCAAACGCTATAGAAATATTTATATTGACACAATTAAAAATATATGGATGTTTAAGCCATATTAGATGTTCAAAATCGGTGAGAATATTATAATTTGATGGTCATAAAAGAAAAGTGGTTTATGGAAATGTTACAATTTTATGGGATGAGAGATGCATGGTTTAGTCCTATTAGTCCCTGATTCATTCTTTGTTTATAAAAGAAAAAAAAAATTATTGAAATTTTCATTACTTCGTTTCCATGTTCTCATAAATTCTTACAAAATCAGTTAATTCCATCAATAGAAAATTAGTAAACAAACAACATATACGGTTTCTCTGTTAAGTTTTGTTCTGTCAAAAACATTAAAAATATACTATTTTGATACTTTAAAGATAATTTTAATATATTTTAAAATTTTAAAATTAATTATTATTGATATATTTTAAAGACAATAAAATAATAATAATAAAGAAAAATTCTTAGAGAATCCAAACTCAACGTATGCTACACAAATCATAAATATTCATATATGCATCAACAGTTTAACACATAATAATTCAAGAAACTTGAAGACATCACCGACATGATGACATATCCAAATTTATTCCACCCAAAGGAAGCATCTACATAACCATCGTCTCCTCAAACTTCACACAAATATATTATTATTATTATTATTATTATTATTATTATTATTATTATTCAGATAAGCACTTAACCCAACGCCAAGTTCATTATTTATTTATTTTTCTGAATTTTGTGCATAACTTTTTGGAGCTATGGTTTGAGAAGGTGAGAATCGAAATCCACAGTGCATTTGTAGAGGTACTCGATGTAGCCATATGGAGGATGAACTTGATCACTGAGCCTCTCATAGTCAACGGTCCATTTGATATTTGCACCACCATTCTCCTTATCACTTACTTCAAATATCAGGTTGATGAACTTGTACTCTTTAGCCACGTCTCCACCGAAGAGCTTGAAGATTACTTTTTTGTTTGCTTCATCGTATTCCGCACTCTCCTGACATGTATTAACCTTACCATCTGTTTTTCTCAACCAATCAAAAACTATTAGGAACAAGCCAAGGAAAGAATAAGGAGAAAGAAAATAAATGATACAAGAATTTAACGTGGTTCATTTCTGGTGTATTTTAGACTTTATATAGGAGTAAGTAATTAACATCACTTTCAACCCAAAACCTTAAAACAATGAATTTATGTGTTTTTATTCTTATATAGTGCTCTACTTTCTCGTTTCTATTCAATGTGAAACTTAGACTCACACTTAGATTCCTAACAAAAACAACTAACATAAACATACTCATTCTTGAAAAATCAAAATGTTTTAAGAAAATAATTACTAAAACAAAGAGAACTCCGGAGGCAAACGGTTTTTTTTACGTGATTAAACCAGATTTGTCTACAATAATATAAATAGACAAGTCAACAAAAAGAATAAGTCGTCAAGAATATTCACGATTTTAGTATCGAGGAAGTGAAGTTATCATAATCATGACAACTTTGATTTAAAATAGTAACACTTATCATGATTTACGACGACTTCACTTGTTCAGTAACAATCAAATTCAAATTATTATTTCACTTTTCACTTCTGTGACTTACTCGTTGAAAGTTAGGTTAACAAAATAGATAAATTACCTATGATATAAGTCCATTGCTTGATGGACTCATTGTGGTGCCAGTCATGACCATGATGCAGTTTGGCATGGTGAATTCTATCAGTCAGGTTTTGAATCTGATTGAGCTGCGTTGCAAAGATGTTGTACCACTTTGTAGCATTTGCATGAACCCCAATTTCAATGCTGATTTTACCACCAAGAGACATGATGAGAAACAAAAAAGCAAAGAACTAAATGAGATACACAAAGAAGGGTGGGAGATGGTGCATTATATTGCCACCATATCCCCATTTATATAGCAACAACACTCACCTAATTATTACAATCAAATAATTAATTAAATTTTGGGGTCCATTTTGATGCCCTACCATTACCTTAAAGAAAAAAAACCTAATCACATTTTCTGTAAAAGACAAATCCATCTAATACCATATATCTATTATTATTATTATTATTATTAATATTATTATTTTATTTATCATATACCAATTATTATAATGAAGACCTTCTAAACCACGTGACAGTCATTTTTCCCGCTCAAAACACTTCTACGTGCAACAGTGATGCTTGAAGTATATCCCATATAAACAACAATAAAGCACTTATTCACGGTTTTTTCATTCCGAAATTATTGGGTGATATTGTGAGTCATTATTGTCATCTATTATTAACTACTTTGATACATTGAAATGATTTTTGTTCATGTTTTATTAAAGGTATCTTACAGAACATGCTCTGATTTTTAAATAATGGTTTTTCTTCATGTTATATAAAATATGCCTTCCAGGTTATATCTTAAAGATTTTTGTTGAACATTTCGTATCAAATAGACGTAAGGTAAATTATAGAATATAAATAGTCAAAATCTTATCTTCGTGAGCTGATTTTGAAAGCTTGACCTTTTTCTTAAACTCCCTACTTTAACGTGGTATCAAAGATAAAAGAGTCTATCCTAGTCAGGATTTAGACCTATTATGTGATTGACCATTGAACATATCCTCGAATGAGGACATGTATTATAGAACTTATATTGGCTAGAAATAAAACCAAATTATAATATATAAGGGGAAACAAACCACACTTTACTCTGTTGATTTTGTATAATTAAATTAGGCATAGATCCACCAACTTAAAATTTTTTCTAGACCTGAGCCAATAGATGAGTCAGGTCGATTCGGGCTGAAGATCATGATGGGTTACCCTAGACCAAAGTCCGAGTTGTGTTGGCCAAGACCAAAGGTCTTGCTAGGTTGGTTCAGATCGCAAGTCGAGTCGTTGATTGAGTCTGGACCAAAGGTCCAATCGATTTAGCCTAGACTAAAGATCTTGTCGATTCGGTCCAAGAATAAAGTTGAGCTAATTTGGATCTAGATGAAAGTTGACCCGATTCAACACATGTTGAAGGTCATTGGTCAAAACGATTCGGCTTGGGCTTAAAGTCAAGCAGGTGAGTCTTGGTTCAAAGGTGAGCAGATTCGGTTAGGGTTGAAGGTTGAGTCGATTTAGCCTCAGTCAAAGGTTGAGTAGATTTAGCATGGGCCTAAAGTTAAGCTAATTTGGTTCGGGTCAAAAGTCAAGTCGATTCAACCCGGGCTGAAGGTTGAGATGATTCGGCCTAGGTCAAAAGTCAAGATGATTCAACTCAAATAAAAGGTTGAGACGATTAGAAGGTTGAGATGGTAGGTGTTGAATGTTGAAATGAATCGGCCTAAAGTCGAAGGTTTAAATGATTCAACTTGGGCCAAATGTTGAGTTGATGCCTCGAACAAATGTTGAGATGAGTCAACTGATGTCAAAGGTCGAGATGAGCCAACCGAAGTCGAAGGTCGAGATATTTTCATTGGATCTAAGGTTATGATGAGTCTCTTCAGGTCGAAGGTTTTGATGAGTCAGCCTAGATTGAAGGTCATGATGAGTCGACATGAGTCGAAGGTCAGGACTTGTTAGGTCGAGTCGAAGATCGAGCTGATTTGACTCGGGTCAAATGTTGAGTCGATTCGGCTGGACTAATAATCAAGTTGAGTCATCCAAGTCGAAGGTTGGGACGAGCTATCTCCACCTATGGTCAAGATGAGTTGACCCATGTCGAAGGTTAAGACAACTTGTCTCGATCCCACGATTAAGACGACCCAAGATGAGTTGGCCTGAGCCAAAAGTCAAGCAAAGTCGACTTGGGCTGAAGGGTAGAGTTGTGTTATCGAAATATTTTTAAAATAGAATTTTAATTTAAAGGAGATGTTGAATGAATTTATCCAAACAAGAAAATTAAAATCTAAGATATTTCAATTATTCTATCCAAATAAACTATTAAAGAAATAAAGAGAAATTCAATCGTAAGTATTTCAAATATCGTGAGTTTTAATTTATTCCAAGGTTCGGGTTTTTTAATAGGTGGACTAAGTAGAATAGAAGGTTTTTAGAATCTAGCTCTCCAATTTAAAGAAGATGATAAAGCCTTCATTCAAAATATACATGTTTTAAAATACATTTGAAGGTGCTTCAATATATGCTGGAACCCCTTGGATGAAGGTGAAGAAGAGAGCTCCATGGAAGAGTGTGAGTTAGCGGAAGCAAGGTGAATGATGAAGGTTGTTCTTGGAATTTGGAGTGAAAGGTGAGTAATGAACTCTATCTTAGAGAAGATAGAGGAAGGTGGCTAGAGGAGATGATTCAATCCTCTAGCTCAAGTGACTCTCAAAAGACAATAGGAGTGGAGTCATCTCAACACTAGGCATCTATTGCTTAAATTTCAAGAGTGATTACAATAGCTTAAAATTTAGGCTTTTATATGAAAGCAAATACACATAAGCATTCTTAGCCCTTGGATGACAGTGGGCTTCAATCTTGGCCGTGGAAGTTGGCTTGGAGAAGGAACAATGCTCACAACCATTGGATGATGCCTTGGAAAAGGAGGAAGCATTCCTAGCCCTTAAGACTGTGAGGTGTAGGAAGGAATGTTGACTTCCACTTAGTCCACCTTGGACCTTTGGTAGCTCATGGCCAAATCTCCTATTGGGCTTAGTCAAGTCCAATTTTAGCAATTCAACTACACATTATTTAACTCATTATTCTAGAAAACAAGGCCTAAACAATGGACCAATCTAATTGTTATTCTACTGCTCTTTGATACACCTCTTCAAATCTTCACATCTTCTTTGGCCCATGTGAATAGTGTGAGAAGCCCATGTGGATTTAGACTATCTTGGATGAAGCCCAATTGGATCTTTTTGAGCATGCCCCTTATTATTGGGCCTTTTAATGGGCTTGAGCTTGAAGGTGTACCTTGGCTTGATGTTGAACTTGTTGGGGTCATATCAATATATGTGTGTGGGTGTGTGTAGGTGGGGGGTGTATGTAGGTGTGTGTGGGTGTGGATGTGTGTGACGACCAAATTTTTATTTATTTATTATTTTCTATATTATACTAAAAAAATTAAAATATAATTTTACAATAACATATAACATAATTAGAATATTCACATATACATATATTTATATATTTTATAGTACTGTATGCATCTTAAATTTACATCATTTTGTACATATTATATTTTCTACACTAGAAGAGAAAGAAGTATTATTTATTTACAGTTTACCCCTCGTATAGGTTTTCAAGCATGTGGAGGAAAAAAGTTATAGATAAGATTCACTTGGACTATTGGAGATAAATAGAAAGTCACTCCAATCTATCCTTTAAGGATAACCAGTGCATTTGGAGCATTTAAGAAGGTGATAGTAAAATTTCCATTTCTGGAAACGTTATCAAATTGTTTACCGCATTAGTTTTGGAGATTCAATATTGACAAGAAAGAACTTAATTGTTGCATATCCAACATCTCTCCATTTATTCCATGAAAACGAAGGATTTACATAACCATATCCTTCTCATAAAACATTACAACCTTATTATACAGACGAAGACACAAGGGCAAAACCCATGATTTTTTATTTCTTATATCTTATTTCTTACATATTTTGTGCATAACGTTCAAAGTTATGCTTTAAGATGGCCATCAACCTCTCCACTTGTAGTGTGGAGGTATTCCACGTAGCCATATGGAGGATCAACTTCCTGTCCAATCCTCTCATATTCAATGGTCCATTTGATAATAGCACCACCATCTTTATCAATGGCTTGAAATATGAGCTTGAACACCTTGTACTTACTACCAATATCTCCACCAAACAGCTTGTAGCTGATTCTTTTGTTCGCTGCATCAACAGATTCGATACTCTCCTGACATTTTGTAACCTTACCATCTATTGTTTCACAACAAATCAAGAAGATCAGTAGAAGAAGCAAAATAAAATGCACTAATATTCAAAGTTAAGAAAGAAAAAGGATTAAATGTTTTTAATTGGGTTAAATATGTTTTTGGTCTCTTAACTTTTAGTGAAAATTGAAATTAGTCACTCGTGGAAACTTTAGACAAATTTCGTTCCTCATCTTTAGAAATATGTGAATTTAGTTCTTTTACCAAAATTTTGTTAAATTTATTTGATGTTTCAAACGCGTTTATCAACTAACACTAAAGTAAAAATGTGTCAAACGGTATAAACAATTGGAAATGTCAAATAAACTTAACAAAATTTAGTTAAAATGACTAAATCCATATATTTATAAAATTGAGAGACTAAATTCGACCAAATTTCGAAGATGAATTTAATTTCAATTTTTAATGAAAGTTAAGGGACCAAAAATATATTTAATCATTTTTAAGTCTTAAACTTTCACTTGAAATTGAAATGCGTCCTTCTTTCAAACTTCCATAGTTTCGTCTTCAAATTTTAAAAATGAATAAATATAGTTATTTTAGTCTAATTTTCATAAATTTTTCTGGACGAGTGAGTCGTGTTTTTAGGATGACGGTTGGGTTATTTATACTATTTAACACATTCAAACTTAAATATCAATTTATAATACCATTTAACAAGCTTAAAAAATTAATATCTTTGAGTTATTTATACCATTTAACACATTTGAGGCTTAAGTGTCAGGAACACCATTTAACAAGCTTTAAAAATGAATATCGTTGGACTAAAATGACTATTTTTATTTATTTTTGAAGTTTGAAAATCAAAATATATACAAGTTTAAAACAAAAACGAATTTAATTTTATATTGTGGAGACCAAAAATATATTTAACCTAATAAGAAGTTAGCGAGGGATTTTCTATTGCGTATTAGAAGTTTAATTACCTATGGTACAAGTCCACTGTTTGATGGATTCAGTGTGATGCCAATCACGACCACGGTGCAGCTTGGTTTCATGCACTCTGTTAGTAAGGTTTTGAACTTCATGGAGTTGAGTTGTGAAGAGATTGAACCACTTTGCAGCAGTTGCATGAACCTCAATTTCAATGCTGATTTTACCTGAAAGGGACATTGTGATCAAGAAAAAAACAAGAAATCTAAGAAACAAAGAAGGGTGGGAGATTGGTGAAGAATATTTAGACCATATCTCATTTATATAGCAAATTAATTTACCTGCTCAGTAGCAGTAATTAATTAATTAATCTCTGGGTCCATTTCTATATACCCTACACAAGAAATGAAAATACCTAATCACTTTTCAGTGAAAAATTCGCAATCTGTGTAATAATATTTTATTTATTGTGTAGCCATTACTATAAAATAAATGAAGACCTTCTGTAAAACGTAACAATATTATATATAACAAAAGGTATCCAGTCTCAAGACTCATTAAATCACTTCTAAAACCGATGTTCTGAAAAATTATTTTGAATTAAGTAGTTGTATAAAAGTATTTAAAAAAATGGCTTCCTATTAGATAATTTATTTAAGATTACTTCTTTAAATTATGAAGAATAAGTTCATTTAAAAAAAAATGGTGCTATACATAGCATTTCCACAAAATCTGTATATTACAATTATATATATTTAGGATTGACTTTATGTTGGGGTGAATGATGGAACCCAATGGATTAATGTTATTACTTGGAGAAGAGTGATTTTAACCCTCTCAACAAATTGAAATACATGATATCTGAATTATTTATAATTCAATTCTTTTTATTTTATGATTATTTTGTTTGATATGTAATTAAAATATTTTAGATTTTTTTTACTTGTATAAAGTAATTTAATTTCTCTTTTAAAGTAAAATTTTATTTTAAAAATATTTGGACAACTCAATTCTATCTTTTCAGTCAAAGTTAATTTAACTCAACCTTCGGTCTAGGTCGACTAGTCTCAATCTTCAGAGCCTTCAACTAATGCCAATTCGTCTTAACCTTTGACTTGATCCGACCCAGCTTGACTTTCAATTCAATTTAACCTAGCTCGACCTTTGACTCATTTAAACCCATCTCCACCTTTAGGTTTGGGTCTAGTCCTCTCAACCATTGGTCCGACCAACTCATCTTGACCTTTGGCCATGACCGAACTCGATTCATCCTTCATCCTAGGAAAAATCATCTTGACCTTCTATTCAGGCTAATTTGGTTCGACTTTCGGCTTGCGTTAAATCAACTTGACCTTCATCTTGCATAAACTTGTTTCAACCTTTGCCCAACTAACCTAGTTTGACCTTCGACTTGGGCCAAGTAGTCTCGAACTTTGACTATGACTGAATCGATTCAACTTTTGGCCCAACTGGCTCGATTGTGCCTTTAGTTGGAGCATACTAGATTGAGTCTTCAACATGTGTTGGCTCGGGTCAACTTTCGTGAGTGGAGTGAGAGTGAGGTGAAAAGGAGTGAAATTTCAAATTTTCTATATTTTTAAGGGTATTTGAAATTATTCTACTTTATTCATTCGAAACACCTCCCAAAATTCCTTAAACTTTAATTTCTTTCAAATTACTCTATCCAAACAAATCATTTTAGTGTAAAAAGTTTTAAATTTTTTCAAATAAATAATTTTCCCTTCTAAATTATCTTATCTAAATATAATATTTAAGTTTCTAGAAACTGTATGTTACGTAAATACTTTATTTTAATACAAATTTTATTGCTGGTAAAGGAAAAATGGGATCAACGAAAGAAGAGATTCTTTAGTAGATGTTGTTTGTTTCTACCGAAAAATTCCAAGCATATTCAAGCTCTCTAAGCTAACAAATTTCATCATTCTTTACATACTGTATGGGCTAGTTGGTGGGCTCTACCGACCGGTCATGTGAGATTACTTCAAAAAAATATTCCAAAGATGTAATCAAATGTGTATTCGCCGATCGTGTGAGATTACTTCGAAGAAGATCTCTATTGATATGATCAGCAACCGCTCAGCTGCCGAGCGGTCCCTCCTAGTATTAGCAATTGGACTGTCCCTAGGATTTCATCCTTGTCCTTTACATAAAGTATGCGTCATGTCGTTCGATTAGTAATGTCGAATAGCGTCGGAATGAATTAACCAGTCATCTAATTAGCACAAAAAGGTTAGTAATCAGGATTAAAAAACAATATTGGCCATGATTAAGCCAGCTCTAATCACGGGTCCATGTGAGAAACTATCACTACTAAAAAAAAAACATTTTAGCGACCACCTATTTCGGTCGCTAAAAGGCTTAAAATCGATCGCAAATCATTTAGCGACCAAAATAGCGACCAAAATTATGTAGTTGCGACCAAAAACATTATGTTTAACAACCAAAAAGATTCGGTCGCTAATAAACATATTAAACATATTACAAATCTTTTGTGTCTATTTTAAGATTATTTCGGTCGCTAATTTGGTGGCTAAACATTACATTTAGCGACTAACAATATTCAATCGCTATTTATGTCGCTATATGAATAAATGTTACTATGCACTCATTTGGTCACTATTTCAGTCACTAATCTGCAACTACTTTTGTTCGATTGCTATTTCAGTCGCAATTTGCGACCAATGTTTTTAGGTCGATAATGTTAGTTGCTAAATTGTGTTTTTTTTTTTGTAGTGTATAAATACAGGTCAAAATATGGATGTTGGGACTTTTTCTCGCATTAATTACAACATTTATTATTTCCACCGAGCGATTGACCACTAACTTTAACATCAGAGCACATTCGACAAGTACCCCGATTGGTTGACGAACAGGAGAACCGAATGGATAATAGAAGTGAAAACTTGAAGACTTGGCAAATTGTTTAAGTGGACGTTTGACCCAAATACCCAAAATACTTTGTATTTTTTTTTACTTAAAAGAGAACTGAGACAACTATAACGATAATTATATCTACACTCACTAATATATTCAAATCCTATTAATACAAGAAAAAAATATTATCCCTGGTCCTTTTACTTAAAAGAGTAGAAGTTTAGTGCTGATAAAATCTTTCTCATTTATTGCTATATCAAGTAATTCTTCAAATTCATATCAAGAATTAAACATTTGTTAAATTAAAATTATAATTTATAATCAAAATACAACTTTATTTTTAAATTTAAGGGGTGATAATCTAATAAAGTTTTGAAAATTATTTTTGTCATGTGTTCTTTCTATATATATAGACATTATGTTTGAACCCATTATGCATTATGAACTTCTCGTAGTTTTAAGGTCATATTAAGGAGAAAGGGATGATATACAATAATACATGGAAGGGATCATGTTGACCGAATGATGTGTGACCACCATGACTCTTATTATTTCTGTATCTTTAATCATGAATAATGATGGAACAAATTTATGTAAGATCATTATGTTTATGTATTAAATCACATGATGTTATGACATCATATGAGTCAAGTGGAAGAATGTTAGAATTAATTGACGAATTAATTCTATTATGTGACTCATTTGAAATATTATGATGGACCTAGTTGTGATTTAATAAAATTTAAACTATTGGTTATTATGGGAAGTGATAATCAAATAAAATAAAGATAAAATACAAGCTAACTTGATGGATGTTGATTTATAAAAGGGATTGGGGTAATGGCGGAACTTACGTATGATAGGGGGAGTCCCCCAATGCTTTTTTTTTCTTTATTTTATATATATATATATATATATATATATATATATATATATATATTAAAAATATATTTATATTTTATTATATTTTATATATATTTTTGTTTTAAAAAGTTTTATTTAAATTTAAAAATCATGTTTTCTCTCTCTGTTGTAAATTATTTTACTTCTTTATTTGATTTTTTTTCTCTTCAATACTTTCATCTTTTTTTATGTTCTTCTTTCCATTCCAATTTTTACCATTAATCTCTTATCATTTTCAAAATCAAACAGCACCACAACAAAATTGAGGAGTTAAGAAACATTTTGGATCGAACAATTCTTTCTTTTGAGTAAGTTCATTCTTTATCCTTTTTTTTTTCTCGAAACAATATGTTTTCCTCTTCTTTATGGCTTTTCTACGCTCTAGGCATATCTTTATGATCATAAAATCATGCTCTAATTGTTCATCAAACTCTCTTTGTGTAGATAGAGCTATTTTAGCCTTTGAAGTTGTATAAGGGAAGAACAATATTAGGAATCTACTTTAAGGTAAGAGACCATTTAGAAGGTGTTAATTTTCTTAAAATATTGAGTTTTGGTTTTGAGATTTAATTTGGTTGGGGTATTCATAATTTTATCTTTTCCGAAATAGTTGAGGGTGACAAATTTACATTAGAAAAATTATGATAAAGAGTAGAAGAATTGATTCTTTTTTCAAAAGGAATGCTTGTGATGCAAATGAAAAAAATGTATCTACGTCATCTAAACTTGAGAAACTTCACGATAATCCAAAAAATGAAGAAAATGAAAAACAACTATTTAAAGTTCCTAGAGTTACATACAATGAATTTGAAAATTCTTTAGAATGTGATCCGGGAAAACCTCCTCAAATTCGACAATACCTACCAAATCAAATTGATGAGGTACGAAGGATTTATCTAAAATATGGGGTTCATATCAAATGGATCTAGAAAATTATGCGTTGTCTACTAAAGATGGTTATTCAAGAAGATTCTAATACACATGATTTAACTTATTTCCTTTATGGCTAAAGTATTCGGTATTCGCAATTAAAAAATGTTGCATATTGCTTACTGTACTATTTTTTAGTAAAAAACCAAGCAGACAACTTGACTCAAATGTTTTTATTGTTACATGTAATTGAATTGATTTTCATTTAATTCTAGTTGGCATTCAGCTGTTTGTCATCAACATGTTTTAACCATTTTTAGTGTTTTTTTTATAGGTTTTAAAATATTTTATAACAAGCACTATAATAATCCATATTGTAAGGGATATTGCAACATATTTCAGTTATGAATCCATTGTTCAAGATTTTAAGTAATTGAAATAACATTGAGAAACACTAGAGGTAATTTTTGCTTTTTTTAATATATGATTATTGATAATAAACTTTATGTTACACTTTCATATATATTATTATCATATTTTTCTGGATTCTATTATCATATATGCTTGTTTTGAATATAGAAAATTATGTGAGGAAATAATTTTATTTTAATATAAAAAATAATAATTTACATATAAAAAGTTAATTTTGGCTCTCCTAAGATTTTGGTCCAAGTTCCGCCACTGGATTGGGGTTCTGTATCTGGCATAAGGTTCTTTTTACAATAATTCATCCAAGAATGTGTGAGAAGAGAAAAGAAAGGCAAAGGATAGATTGGGAAACGATGATCATATAGCACACAAATTACAAATTGAAGAATGCATACTCACATAATCTCTTATGAATCAAGGTTAGTGCTCTTTTATATTTTATTGTGTGAAAATCTTAAATCTTAAAGATCCTTAATTGTTTTACACAAACTACCCGAAACTAAGTTTTTAAGAAGGGAAAGGACATACAACACATCATTCAAAGCTGAAGTTTTTTTAGAGGTAAATTTTAAGAGTATTTTTCCTTTACCAAACCCTGTAACAGTGGTTGAATTGTCCATGAAGATGTGTTCACCATCCGATTTCCACTTAACCCATCCTATTTTCCTACCTTCTGCAACCTAACCCTATAGGAATATTCTTTGTATTTGCTTAATATTTCTAACACTAGGTGGGATTATAAAAAGGGACAAGTAATAAATTGGTAAAATTATGAAGGCTGAATTTATGAGACATATTCTCCCTACAAAAGACGAAGATTTTCCTTTTCAAGCTGCCAATTTATTCTCAAATTTGTTGATAACATGTGCCAAACTGCTTTCTTGCATGAATTTTCCCTATTGGAATTCATAAGCTAGAAAGGGGATTTTCATAATTGTGCAATTTAGAATTTTTAAAATTTATATTTTCATATATAAAACATAAATAAAAAGTATAGTGTTATATTTTTGAAAACATTAAAAATAAAAAATATATATAAGTATACTTCTGATTAAAAAGTGAATTTGCTAATTATATATATATATATATATATATATATATATATATATATATATATATATAAATATATATTTTTATATTATATATTTTTTTTTTTTTTATATATATTAATTTATTTTTAAAAATATATAAAAATAATATATATTTAAATATGTATATGAGACAATTACTACATTAATTATACTGGTGGTTGAAAGTAAGTTGTTAGGCGTATAAATACCTACAAATAATAGAGAAAAAATAGATAAATATTAAAAGTAATATGATCATTAAAATAAAAGTATGATATAAAAATTGAAAAATAAGTAAATATGAAAACGATTTTTTGTGTTAGATATTTGAAAATAGTTTTTCTAAAGTTAGACCTGCAACAATGGTTTTTATATGTAGCTGTTATAAGTTTTGTATAAAAAATTAAATTAAAAAATTGCTTCTAATTTATTTTTTAGAAATTGAAAAAATAGTTTACAATAGAGTTATTGTATACAAAATCGTTCTCTGTTTTAAAAATCGTCAGATTACATAAATATAAATATAAGTTTCACTAACATTAAAAATGTTTTACATAAATACAAGCGTCTCTATGAACACTAACTTAAACACATACACATTTTTGTAATATGAATGATACACATACACATTTTTTAAATATGAATGATATTATATTAATAGGTGATAATAGTGTAATGTTATTAAGTTAATATATAAAATAAATATATATATATATATATATATATATATTTATTAAAAATAAAATGAAATAAATATAGAGAATAATTGTTGATGAATAAAAAAAAAGATAAACAGTTTTATAGAATATAAATAAAAGTAACCGTTAATTTAAAAAAAATTTAATAAATAATTATATTGTAAAGGATATAATTGGTATTATAAAATATGGATAAAAAAAAGAATTCTCTTTATATATTGTTATAGCTAAGTGTTGTATTGTGACTAAAGATAGAAAACGAGAAGAAAGCATTTGAGAAAAAAAGAAAGATTTATTATATTATTTTTCCTTTTTCACTAAAATCTTGTATTAGTTATTAATATTATCATGGTGTATATTTTATCCATTACTTAAATTATTAACTACAAATTTTACAACTTATATAAGGTTTTTATTAAATAATTTAACTTCAAAGAAAAATGTTTGAAATATTAAACATTAGACCGATTATTAGGATAAAGTTGATTTAGTGATAAAAATTGAAAAGAAAATAACATTTGGAAGATATAAAGATGGTTTGAAAGATGTTAAATGAAGATTCAGATGGAAGAGGTTAAAAGTTCAACTTTTCCAATAACAAAAATAAAGGATTAACTTTCGATAGAAGAAAGATTATCTATTTACCATCTAAGTAATCTCAAAAATAAAATTAAACAATTTTATCTTATTTAATCGATGAAATTAGTATGTGGACCAAATTCAAACTAAATATACATACCGTAAAATGCAACATTTTATTGAAAATTTTGAGGAAATCATAAGAATTCAAATGAACCAAATCAGAAAATACCCAAATTTATTCCATGCAAACAAAGGATCTTCATAAGCATCCTTCTTGTCAAACATCACAAACATATATTATTATTATACAGATAAGGTCTTACCCTAGGGCAATGTCAAAGCCATTATTTATTATACTGATCATATAAACACTTTCCCTAGGGCTTCATATTACAAACTTTTGAAGCTATTCCTTGAGAAGATTATGATCAATATCTCTTGTGCATTTGTGCAAGCACTCTATATACCCATATGGAGGATCAACTTCTTCATTAACCCTCTCATATTCCACGCTCCATTTGATAATAGCACCACCATCACCCTCAACAACTTCAAATATCAGCTTAAACATCTTAAACTGCGAATCTATGTCTCCATTGAACAGCTTGTATGTGATTCTTTTGTTTGCTTCATCAACCGACTCAACGCTCTCATAACATGTTATAACCTTACCTTCTGTTCTTTCTCAAACAATCAAACATAAACAATGTGTGAGAATCATAGAGATAACTAAACGAATTTATAATCTTTTTTTCCCTTCAATTTTAATTTCTTTAATCAGAATCATTATTTCCAAATCGTAGTAATATGGACTTTGAGAAAATTCAAGTATCAATCTAATCTAAGTTTCGCATCGAGTAAAATAAAAAAGTTGAGCCATATATATACGGAGAGAAACCTATATATATTTGTATATCATAAATTTGTTAAGAGATTTACGAGATAGATACAACATCAATGAAAGATAAGTTCAATTTAAATAAGAGATTAACATTATCTTTAACTCCAAACCTTAAAATAATGAATTTATGCGATTTTTGATTTGTAGGTTAATATGGTGAGAAGTTGAGTTACCTATGGTGTAAGTCCAGTGTTTGATGGACTCATTCCGATGCCAGTCATGACCATGATGCAGCTTGACTCCATGGATTCTATCAGTAAGGTTTTGAACATGATGCAGTTTGGTTGTGTAGAGGTTGAACCACTTTGCAGCAGTTGCATGAACCCCAATTTCAGTGCTTATTTTACCAGCAAGGGTCATGATGATAAAGAAAGAATATATGAAACAAAAAAAGAAGGGTGGGAGATGGTGAAGAATATTACCACCATATTCTACTTATATAATATATATATATATATATATATATATATATATATATATATATATATATATATATATATTATATATACACTC
>Ga0214545_1006857_pt1 | contig 19517 bp, 10 predicted proteins | sample CNSS4metaG_FD_160064 | JGI IMG/M metagenome (GOLD analysis project Ga0214545, IMG submission 160064) | Root nodule microbial communities from cowpea collected in UCLA plant growth center, Los Angeles, California, USA - CNSS4 | ecosystem: Host-associated > Plants > Roots > Nodule | place: USA...
AAAAATTTTTTAATTTTATTTCTTTTTTTTTTTTTTTTTTTTTATTTTTTTTTTTTTTTTTTTTTTTTTTTTTTAAAAAAAATTTTTCATTTTTTTTTTTTTTTTTTGTCATATTTGGTTACTTTTTAATTTTATTATATTTGTGATATTATTTCCACTGTTGATTATTGACCATAGCCATCAGCATGCGTGGCACCCTAGTGTGGCGGTTCACGTTCGCATGTCAATATTTTACATGGTTTGTGAAAAAGATATTTAAAGTGGTACTATTTAGATAAGATTATAGTTTTTTTTTTTTTGAAATTAATTGTGATTACAGTTTAATTTGTTTATATGTCAAGTAAATGGGAATTTTTTAAAGGAAATAATTTGAGTGTGTTGCGTATGGAAACCAAACAGATAAATACTTTTGAAATTTAAATCTAGATGGGAAATCTGTTATTTGTTATCTTGTTAACATATCTGTGAACAAAATTGGGGGTTTAGCAGAAGAGATTATTCTCCCACACAAAAACTAAATTACTAAATTCTGATTAAATTAGATTCTGATTAAATTAGTGTTAACATCCTTGCATGTGTTTGCACAATAATATAAATTAAATATTTTTTATGCAAATGTTAATTTAATTTTTTTTATGTTGTTTTTTTTTAATTAAAAAAACTCAAAGCATTTTTAATAATTTAAATAAAAATAGTTTTTTAAATTAATTTTATTATTAAAAAAATAAATTTTTTATTTAAAAGTAAATTAAAACTTTTTTTAAAATTTAATTAAAAATTTTGTTAAGTTACTTGGTCTGGGTTGGTAATTTTTTTTTTTTTCATTTAGCATGTTTTATTTGTCCTTTCAGACCATTTATTAAAAAAAACACAAAAAATAGTATTACTCAAATTTTTCTTTTCCTACTAGGACACTTTTTTTTTTCTCTTTCTCTCTCTTCTTCATATTACATATTATGTTCCTCTCTCAACAATCAATGACACTCTTTTCTTGTGCAATCTCTCACTATACTTCCAGTTGATTGACCATTTGTTTTCATCTCTTCCAATTTCCTTAATTAAAGCTGATAGAAGACTGCTCTGGTCCTCTACAAAATTATCCAATAAAATCTCCTGTGAGACACTATTAATTATACTTTTATTGCTTCCTGCAGTCTTCTCTTTTATTGCTTATTTCATTTCCTTTAATCAAACTGGGACCATTCATTTTTAAAAATAAAAAGAAAAAGAAAAATTTTCACCTATGAGAAAACCATCACTTTTTTTATCTATAAATAGACTCATGCAAAATAAAAAAGGAGTGGAAAAAATAGAGAAGGAAATTAAAATTTAAGAATGTTTTTTCTTAGATAGAAAAGTTATAGTGATAATTGAGAAAGAATGAGTATCAAGTCCAAGTCCAAAGTCAAATAACCATAAATTTCCTTCCATTTTCATTTTGAATTATGTTCCTCAAAATTTGTCTTTACATTCTTAATTTATAAGTTGTTATCTGATGTACAACCTTAAAAAAGAGTGAAAAAAATGATTTCAAATATAATAAAACACATATGCAGCTACTGAGGCAAAATGATTTGACTATGATAGATTTGTTTTCTTCCACTTTTTTTACCAGTCAAATATAATGTTGATGTATTATTATTATTATTATTAAATATGTCTTTTTTTTCACGTTAAATTTGGTCTTTATTTTGCTAAATTATGTTCAATATTATTTTTTTCATTTATGTCATTTAAATTGACCGTTCTAATTATGAGTGTTTGTCTTTTGTTCAAATAAGTTCTTATTTTAGTTATATTTGCTCAATTTAGTCTCACCTTCCATTTCATCATACTTACTCTCTATTTCATGATCCTTCACCACATCTTTCACAACTACCACCACCATCACTATTGTCGTCACCACCACCACAACCACAACCATCACCACACTAAAACCTCCGCCACTACCAAACTAGACCCACAACCACTGCCACCACATTAAAATAACCACCACCACCACATTAAAATAACCACCACCACCACAAACAACTACCCTACAACGACCAGCACAAGCACCACCATCTCACTAAAATCACTACCCTCACCACCACTAAAATCACATTCACCACCATTACACTAATGGTGGTGAATATGGTTTTAGTATGGTAGTGGTAGTGTTGATTTTAGTGTGATGGTGGTGCTTGTTGTAGAGGTGGTTGCAGAGTTTAGTTTGGTGGTGATAATAGCGGATCTTGATAAAAAAGTTTGAAGGGTCCAAAATAATATACTCAAATTTTATATATTTAATTATTATTACTAATATAACAAAAATATATATAATTTCGTATTGAAAACCTTGTATGTTTTTCCTTTAAAAAAAATTATAGTTTTGAAATTGTATTTAATATGAAACTCATTTTAAATAAGTTTTTCTAATTTCATCTCTTCCCCTATATATTTCCATATTTGAGAACATTTTCTTATAATAAGTTTCAAAGAATTAATTTTAAACATTTTGCCTATAATTTAAAAGGATTAATATGAAATTTACCACTTGTAATTCTTTGAATCCTAAGAAATGGTTCTCTAATTCAACAATTGAATTTATATTGTTTTCATCTTCAAGATTATCTTCCTTTATCACTACAAAAAAATGAATCTATTATTTTATTTTTCATCAATATACATATTTAAAAAAATTAAGACTAAAAAATAATTTATCAAAATTTAATCAAAGAATGAGAGACGTAATTACTACAAAAACAAATATGACAATTAAGTCATATCTAAGAAATGGTTACGAAAAAACATATATTACATAAATTTTCTTTTTATATTCATAAAAAAATAAATATACAAAAAGCTCAAAAGATGAAAAAAAAAAACTAAATATCAAACTAATATTTTTCTATCAAGAGAAATGAGAGAATTACATTTTTTATCTTAAAAGATAATGGATGAGAATTGAGAGTGAAAAAAACGAATTTATGTCTAACTTTCTATTTCTTTTTTTTTAAAAAAAAAAGAGATGCAAAAGTAATAAATGAATACAATATGTGAGAAGCTAAAAATGAGAGAAAACAAAAAAAAAACTCAATAAATTTTATTATTCTTTATTATGTTTAATTTTTTTTTTATCAATTATTAATATTAAATATTATATTATATTTTATTAAAAAAATAAAAATCAATCTAAAAAGTTTTAAAAAATATATTTTTTAAATATTTTTAAAAAAAATTTAAAAATCTTTGAAGGGCCATGGCCCCCTGTGGACCTTCTAAGGTCTGCCAGTGGTTGTGGTAGTGGTGGTTGTAGGATGGTAGTGGTGATTTTAGTTTGGTGGTGGCGATGGTAGTGGTTGTGGTGGTGGCAGTGGCAGTGGCAATGGTAGTAGTGGTGGTGACAACTGTAGTGTGGTGATGGTGGTTGTAGTGGTGAAGGGTCATGAAATAGAGAGTGAGGGTGATGAAGGAGTCCATGGTGAGGGTCATGATGAATTAGAACAAAGGTGAGACTAAATTGAAAATTTTAACTAAAATATGGACTTATTTAAATAAAACACAAACAATCATAATTAAAATAGTATATAATGTGAACTGTGTCGGTATGTACACTTTGTCATTATCAATTTAAATGACATCAATGAAAAAAACAAAATTGAACATGATTTAGTAAAACAATGACCAAATTGAACATGCAAAAAATAGGAAACAAAATAGTATTTAAACCTTCTTCTTATTATTATATTTTGCTACAAGTAATTTTAATAAGTCTTTGTGTGAATGTTATACTAACTTATACATATTACTTGCTATTAATGTGATTTGAGATATTGTTGAAAATTTAAGTTTTCTAAAGTTAAATACTATTGTGCAGACAAAATTAAATAGATTAAAATGATTTTGATGCATAATAAATTTCAAATGAAAAATATTTTCCTTCACTAATATAAATACTATTTAGGATAAAATTTTATTAAAAAAGGTTATTTTGATTTAATTTTTTAAATGTAAAAGTTGAAGATGTAAACTGTGACGGTTTCATGTCTTAATTTTTTTTAATAACCGTGTATTGTAATTTTTGTTCAATTTTTTTATTTTTTTACCCTTTATATGTATTAACAAAATTATGATTTATTAGAAATATAATTATTTAGAATTTATATTTTTTATGATAATTTTTAAATATAAGTTGAGACAACTTGTTATTTTTTTTTCCTGAAAGATGCAAGTTGGTTGTGACAACTTTTCTAAAATAAATAATGTACAAAATTTATTGATAATAATTTGTTAATTGATTTAAAATGAATATTAATGGTGCAGTTAAGGGTTGTCCTGGTTTAACATCATGTGTTGGTAAATTTAGAGATAGTAAGAGTGAATATGTGGATAGCTTTTCAGCTTTTGTAAGGGTACAAACTTCTATTTATGCTGAATTTATAGGGGTCATTTATGCATTGGAGCATGCTAATATGACGACTTATTATGCTTATTATAATCCACTTGACATAAGATAAGACTTTATGCGTCTGTTATCACTAAAACTGACATAAAAATTTGGTGAGGTGACAGTTTCATAATAAAAATATAAGACTTTCTATGTCGGTTCTAATTATAACTGACATAAAAAGATGTAGTAGTAGCAATTTTGTAATAAAGTAAAAGACTTTTTATGCTGATTATACCTATAACAAACATAAAAAATTGGTACGGTGACAACAACGGCAAAGCTTTATTGTGGCAGGGGTGGCCATGTCCCCCCTTTATTTTTTTTTTTTTTAAATTATATATATATATATATATATATATATATATATATATATATATTAATTATTTTCGTTTTTTTTAATTTTTTAAATTATATGTAACATATATTGAAAATTGATAGAAGTTAAATTAGGTATCTTTCTATTTATTTTATAAGACATAATATTTAATGTCAATAAAATATAAAATCAAATGTAATGAAGAATAAAGTATTTATTAAGATAGTTTTTATTTTCTTTCTCATTTTATTTTTAAGTTTTTCACAACTTATTATGATTTCACACTTTCACATATTTTTTTCTGTTTTGAAAAAAAAAACAGTTAAATACAAATTTATTATTTTTGCTTTCATTTCTCATTTGTTATTTTTCATTCATGAAGAAAAAAAGGTAATTTTCTTGTATCACTTAATACTGAAATATTTGTTTAATAGTTAACATTATTTTTTATCACATGAGCCTTATATTCATTTGTTTATGATTATGGGAGAAAAAAGATTGTACTATGTGTTTTTTCATAACTATCTTTTAATTGAAACTTGATTGTCATTGATTTTTTTCCTTTTAGTGACTCTTAATTTTTTATTTTTTAATTAAATTATGATAAATTATTTTTTAATCTTAAACTTAAAAAAGAAATAGATATATTAATGAAGAATAGAAGAATATATTTATTTTTTAAAAGTGATAAAAAGAAAGTTTTTCGTAACGATAAAAACAATTCAAATTCAATATCTTATTTTTACGTATCCTGAATCATGATACAAATGATCATGTTGTTTAATTAGAGGAACATCCTTTATATGAATTCTTTGGAACGTGTTTATATTTACATTAAAAAGTAAATAGTTGAAAATTTTAGTTTTGATTCAATTATTGATGAGTTAAAAAATCTGAAAGAACGAAGGACAATCCTTTGTATATTTGTGATTTCTTGTGTAGGTACGGTTATACTAAATTATTTATTTATTTTTATTTTCATTTTTATTGTATTAATGACAAAAATTAAATATATAAATTTTGAATTTTGAGTATATTATTTTTGCTTCCCCAAAATTATTGGTCAAGGTTCGCCACTGGGTGGCAATTATCTAATAAAATACAATTTTCTGATATTATTTTTTATTTTAAAAACATATACTATGCCGGTTGGATCCTATAACTGGCATAATATCTTAAATTTTTCTCTTCTCTCCTTCGTGCAACAATAACTTCACACTCACTACACTTCAAAGTTCTCTCCTCTCGTCTCACTCTCGCACTGCCTAGTTTTCGTCGTCGTTGTGCCTTGATGTTTCTATCGCCATCGTGCTTTGGTGTTCCTCTCGTTGTTGTGCTATGGTGTTGCCTTTTACATATCGTTGTATTTGCGCATCCCTATTGTCGTGCTTTGCTTTTTTCTATTTTATGGTGTTACGGAAACATTGAGAAGGTCAACCTTAAACCTTAATATTTAATTACATTTTTTTTATTTCAAAATTGCTCAATCAAAGAACAAATAGAAATTAAATCTAGGGGTGACGCATTGGCATGAGGACCTGCGACGAGCTCAAGCTAGGGGATTCATGGGCAAAGTCGAAGACACTTAGTCTAGCAAGAGTTTGATGGCGAAAGATGAATGCGATGAGTAATTTTGGTGGTGCAAGAAAATGTTAAATGGGTGGTGCAAGCGCGGGCTCCGATGAAGGCCAGCTAGAATCTGTTGAGCTCTAATGTTGGTGAGCTCGTAGCAAGCTCGAGTGAAGGAGGAATGGCCAACAACTGAGTAGAAGGATGAAGACCACATTTGACGAGAGCTTGGTGATGAACGCATGTGGCCACGATGAAGCTTTAGTGAGAATTAGGTGGTGGATTGCATTAACATTGTTAATGGGCAAGGTTGGCCGAAAGCTCACCGAAACTTGGAAATAGGGACCCTAGGCTTTGATGCTCACTAGCGCCGATGATGGTGCTTTAGTGAGGGTTTGGTAGACGCCGAAGAAGGTGGATCAATGCTTTTTCTGCCCGTGTGAAGGAAAAGAGAATGAAGAGTTGAATGACGAAGATGGAAGCTCCTGCATGAGTGTAGTGTTGCCTTTTCTCTTCCTAAATGGACTTTCTATGTCGGGTCTAGATCATTGAGAAAGCTAAGTGAAGATTCCCGCTAAACACTAAGATAACAAGCTACATAGATGTGAATGTGCACTTCAAGAAGTTCTAGAGAAGAAAAAAGTTCATTTAAACAAGAAAACAAAACAAGGTTACCAAAGAAACACATAAATTGCATTGAATGGACATGTAAATGGATAAAAGATGGAAAGATATGAAAGGGCAATAGGAAGCAAGTGAGGGCACACCACTTGAAGAGGGGCACAAAGGCAATCTAATCCTTAAGAGGAGTGATGTAGGCCACCACTTGAGGTAGCTTAAGATAAGGTTAGGGAACACTTCATTCCAATGGAGGAACTCTTCACCAAATGGTCGAATATATGGTGTATAAACTCAAATGATTCAACCCTTTTACAAGACAAAGAGAGCCGTTTAAATAGGTTAGCATGAGGGGACTCTTAGCAAAGAAAAAGTTACAAAAAAGGTGTCTCTACAAATACCAAACTCTAGCTTCTAGCAACTAGGTTAAAAACTAGGTAAAAGATTACGTATTTGGTGTGGACAAGGTAGCATCTTCATGGTATGCGACCAAGGACAAGGGACCACATGGTACAAGGTTCTTTTGCTTTATGCTTTCCTCTCTCCCCACCTCTCACATGTGCAACCAAATAAGTTTTGGAACCGAAATTGGAAGTCTTTTTTAACTAGCATAAAAAGGCTTTTTAGCACTAGTGAAAGCACTTTTCTAGTCTATAAATAGACTCACACAAAATAAAAAAATGGTGGGAAAATTTGAGAAAGATAATAAAATTTATTCTGAGAAATAATAGAAAGAAGGAATATCAAATCCAAAGTCAAGTTCACAGTAACCATAAATTTCCTTCCATTTTTATTTTGAGTTATGTTCCTTAAAATGTGTATTTTCATTTTTAGTTCATAAGTTGCTATGTGATGTATAACCTTAAGAAAAAGTATAAAAAGAAAAAGGTTTCAAATGTATTAAAACACATGTAAGGGAGTTAAGATTAATCTTTCCACTGTTTATCATTTGTGATCACTAAAAAGGTTATGATTGTTGATTTTTTTTATGTACCTCGTTTTGTTTATATTTTTTTTGTGTGGTGTTTCCTCTTAAGCATGTGTTTGGAGCAAGCTATTTATTGTTTACAAAGACAGAAATGTAAGTGTCCTTCATGTTTGGTTCTATAAATTTGAAAAGATTTGTGGGTGCATAAATGGGGAAAGTATGATCCTCCCATATATGAGAAGAAATGTTAAGAAAGTCACATCATGAAATGCAAAATTACTATCGTGCTCTCATTTCTTTTTATGTTTCTCCCTCCATTTTATGTCTCACTACTGTATTTGAAAAAAAAAACTTATGCTACATTTCATAAATAATAACAATAATAATAATAATGATAATAATAAAATGATAATAATAATAATAATATTTACATTTAAATTTATATTACATTTATTTTAAGGATAAAATAGTAATCATCTAATTTTACCCCTTAAAACATTTTTTTAATCTATCATATTCATCACATCATACACAAATTTTATTTGAAATCTACTCAAATGACACAATTTTCCACTTGATCCAAACAACTTCACATTCACATCCTTTTCCTTTCAAATCCACTTAAATCCACTTCTCCAAATTCATCTTTAAATCAAAACACACAATTAGTGATGGATGAAAGTATATTGTCTTCCTTATAATATTAAGGTTTCAAGTGGCCTTTATACAACCATCATGAAAGCCTTTTTTTTTTGTTCTTTATTTCTTTCTTTAAACTTTGAAGAAAAAAAATATTTCACTACAAAGCATTTGTTTTCTTCAATTTATTTAGCAACATAAAGTATATTTTTTATGTATATTTTGGTGGTATTATTATTATTATTATTATTATTACTAGCGAAAACACAGACAGACGTTGTCGTGCATATATGTTCACACTTTTTAATTTTTATAAAAATTTAAGTTAAAATCAATAATATTTACTTTCAAAATATTTAATTAACTTTTAAAATAGTCACATGTTCTATTTTTATAAAAATTTAAGTAAGATCAATAATATTACAGTAGTTAAATAAAATAATTGTTAAAATCAAAAAATAATATTTACTTTCGAAATATATAATTAACTTTTAAAATAGGTTTTAAAGAAAATAACCGTTAAAAACTAAGTTTTTAGAATAATGATTAAATGTAAACTATTTATAAAATAATTAATTTTTAAAATAATAAGTAAAATTTGAAAAATAAAATATATACACAAAAGAGGTTTTTAAATAACTATTAAAGATAAGGGAGATTTTAAAATAATGATTAAAAGTAAACTATTTATAAAATAATTAATTTTTAAAATAATAATTAAAGATAAAATTGGAAAAACGAAATATGAATCCAAAGAGTTATATATTGTTATAGATTATTATTATTATTATTATTATTATTATAACTAATTTTGATAAGTCTTTGCAAAAAAGTTATACTAACTTATACATATTATTTTCCATGGACGTGATTTATGATATCGCTGGAAGTCTAACTTTTCTAAAGTTAAATACTATTATGTAAAAAGATAATTATGCATCGATTGAAATGATATTCATATGTAAGAATATATAAAGAATATTCTCTTTTTTGTGTTCACATCTCAAAATTTCAATTTTATCTTTTAAAATATAATTATTTATTAAATTTTTTAAAATTGACCGTTATTTTATAAGCTTTTTATAAAATCGTTTATCTTTGTTTCTCCTCTTTTTTCATATTTATCAACCATTATTCTTTCATCTTTTCTGATATAGTTCACTTTATTTTTAATAAATGTAATTTTATTTTATATATTAACTTAATAACATTACAATATCATTACCTACTAATATAATATCACACATATTTAAAAAATGCATATACACAGGCGCGATAACGCCTGTGTTTACATTAGTACATAATAAACGTCAAAGAAAAAAATAACTTCCCTAACTAAAATAAATAGTATTCAGGATAAAATTTATTGCAAAGGTAATTTTTTTTAAGTGTAAAAGTTCAGGAAATAAAGAAATAAATTGTGACCCTTTGTGTCTTAATTCTTTTATTAGTAATAGTGTATTGTAATCTTATGTGTGTATGTATACACTACACATTTCCTATTTTTTATTTTTTCTAATTGTGAGGTTTGTCATAAAATTTATTCGCATCTCTAAGATATTTTTTCTCATAACAATCTTTGTGCAATTATGTTCAAACGATGTATGTTAGTTAAATATTTTTTATTTCTTACATTGAAATATTTCTACTCTTTTTGAATATGTGGATTTAAAGTGTATATTCTTTTCACATGCATGAGAATGTTTAACACTATCAATTTAAGTATTCAATAACATAAATTTTTTTCATTTATCAGGTAATATAAAAAACTTATATTCTTTATTCTATTATTATTAATTTTTGTTTCATTTAAAGAGCTCTTTGTTTTGTTAGAACAATTTTTATTATCTTACAACTAGCGTAAACACAGGCGCTATCGCGTCTGTATGTACGCATTTTTTGAATTATATTAATAATTGATGATATTGTAATGTTATTAAGTTAATGAACAAAATAAAAGTATATTTATAAAAATTAAAGTGAAATATATGGAGAAAATATGAGAAAAATAAATGTTGATGGATAGTAGGAGAAAAAAGAAGAAGGAGATAAGTAAATAGTTTTATAAAAACTTGTAAAAGTAACCGTTAATTTTTAAAAATTTTATAAATAATTAAATTGTAAAGGGTAAAGTTGGAATTATGAAATGTGGACACAAAAGAGAAAATCCCCTTTATATATAGTTATAGATTATAGGTTGATATTTTAAAAAATTTCTTAGATATTTAAGGTCTTTTTCATCTTATCATACTCTTAACTATACAGTTGTTTTCCTTTATGTGGTTTCATTAAATGATCTATCAAATTTTTTCCATCTACAAATAGTCAAAATCTACATAAACACATTATAAATAATTTTTTCATGTCATTTCATTAGAAGATAATTTATTTATTTATTATTGAAAAAACTAATGTAAATTAAAAATATAATGTTTTATATAGAATTAAGCTTTCTAATTAAAAGAAACTATATATTTATATATTTTAAAAACTATAAATTTTGGGATTTTATTCATTTTACATTCTATAAATAAATTTTTGATATATTTGTATAGTAAGAATTTTATTTTTGTATATATTTACAAAATTCAAGTTATTATAAATTATTTTTACATGTTACTAGTCCGACTGACAAGTTCGACGCACAATTCTGGTTTCTTTATTTCTATAAGTTGGTTTAAAGAAAGAAGAAGAAGATATGTGTATCATAATGTATACCTTGAACAATTAAATATTTATGTATTTATGTATCGGTATAAAACTTATAGTTCTTATGTTTTCATTGAAGTCTATTACATATATGAATCAAAGTAATTTATTATAGGTGGTAGTTGAAAAAAAAATGTTTGCGTATTGGTTTATATTATTAAATTACAAATAAAATATTTTGCATGTTTAATTGTTTTATTTAATCAGGCAAAGAACATAGTCATGTATATACTAATGATATGAATAGACCTTAAAATACCTTTTTATATAAACTATTTTTCTAAAAGTCGTATATTCTTTATTGTTTTCCTGAATATTAAAGCTTGGTAATTATGTGTTTGTGTTATTATCTGTTACATGTATTTATGGTTTTTGATGAAGGTTTCTTTCTTGGAAAATCATTTGCCTTTTGGGAGCAATTACTTTTGAGATTCAAATGACATTATGCTAAATGTGGAGTTTGAGGAATCCCTCCTTCAGGATTTGAAATTGTAAAATTTTATAATTTGCATGATCTTTATTACGTGGTTACTTTATTCTTAGATGACATATACTTCTAGAGACGAGACAATTTAACTTATCTTGAGATAAGATTGATTATCCTATGCCAACAATTTTTTTTTTTCTTTTTGCCCCTTGAACCTTTCTTTTTTTCAAGGTTTCTTTCATTGTTTAGAGTCAAATTATCCTAATCGGAGGTAAAATTTTGAGACATTTATTTGTCATTGTTGGTTGATAACGTGTATATATATATATATATATATATATATATATATATATATATATATATATATATATATATTTCTATGACTTGAAGAAAAGTTTTCACCTCCATTTAAATTATGTGGGAAAAAAATATATTCCTATTTTGGATGTTTTTGTTGGCAAAGACATAAATGAGTTATAATGCACAATTGAATAATTCTTCTTAGAATGTCAATAATCCTAGAAACTGGTATGACCATAACTAAAATGATTGTGACCATTCAATGGTGAAATATTTAAGCGCCTGTGATGTTCAAAAATCCTAATTGGTGTATGTTACTATTAATTTGTATTTACTTATATATTATTATATTTTGTGAACTTTGGTTAGTTAAGAAAATTATATTTTAATTTAGTACTTGGAATCAAGTTTTGCTGCTAAAGCTTTGGTAAGGACATGTAAGCACTATATGTTGTCAAACGGTGATGCAGTATAGAGAAGTAAAATTGAATGTTATCAACTTGTGGTTGGAAACAATTATATAAGGACAATATGTTAGCTACTAGAGATGTAATTAGATTGAAAGTAGACAATGAACAAAACAAGTTCATCAATGTTGTCAAACTTTAGAAATATTTTGTATTTGTAATTTGCTTGGAACAATTTTTTTTTTGTTGGGGATATATTATTTTGATGCCTCTATATTTCCCCCTCAAACTTATAATAATTATGGGTGGTTATGTTTGATGATATTAAAATATGGTGTATGTTTTGTGACCATAATATTTGATCGCAATTTATTTTATATGACCATAATATACTTGTAGTAGATTTAGATGAAGTAACATATTTACATGATAAAATATCATTCATTATGTATGAAACTTTAAATACAAAAAAGGGATTTCATGATTTAACTTTGTTAATTGTTCTTCATAACTTTATTTAATGAATGATCACCGTTTTAGAGATCTGACAATTGAGCTATATTTACACTGAATGTAATATGTGGTTTGAAGAAAACTTCTTTATGACTTTAACAATTTTATTTTTGTAATTTTTTTTTATATATAGAAGGAAATAATTTAAAATAAAGAAAGAATTAGTTAATAAAAGGATTTAAAAAGAAATTTGTAGAGGTAGTATATTAGGTTAACAATTGGAACAATTTATATGGAGTTATTATATGTAGTTTAAATAATATAAAAATCACTTTAAGCATAGTAGATGATGGAGGTGCAAAAGTAATTTGTGGTGGTGGGGTTAGTAAAAAATTTCTAATGAGCTGGGTCTAAGAATGGATTATTTATTATTGTTATCTTGGTTGATTGTTGGTTGATTGTTGGTTTAAATGCATTACATTTGGAATCGGAAATAGGTACTATAGTATTTGTCAGATGAAGGCTCCACTGAAAAAAATAATGGTAAAGTTGTATTATTGGTAAGATTTTGTTGGCTTCAATTTCTATTTCATTTTTGGTAAGTTAGGATTAGCATGAGATATTTGTTCTAGTTTCTATTTCAGATTCAAGTAAGTATTTCTTTTCATAAATATGTATTGATTTGTGAATTCTGTACTTAGTTTTAGATGTGTAATTGTTTGTGTTATTAAGTGTACCACACCTATTCAACTCGACCAAATAGTAATAAAACGATACATATATGTCAAAACAGTCAAGTAGTCAACCTAGGCTGAGTTGGCCTGAGCTTTACCAGCCTAAATCGATAACCTGAACGTCTAGAGGGACAACCTGCACAAGACGACACATGACCAACGTAAACTGCCAACAAAAGTAGTCGGCCTAGGCCGGCTACTCCAATATACTTAATAAAATCCAAGCCCCCCTGGTGTTCAGTGGATCCTCCTAAGGGCCTGGGTTAGGGTCAGGCCCACTTACAGCCCAAGCTAAAGCCCAAGCCAGGGCCCGGCCCATGACATAACCAAAAATGATTAATGCTCTATAAATACATGTGGACACCAATAATTAAAGGTACGCATTCATTACTCCATTAATCACTTATTTGACCTTTTGAGAGCTTTGACTTACTTGAGCTTCGGAGTCCCTTCTGCAGGTAACCCTTCCTAGGTCCAAGCCGACATGTACCAACCGAGAAGAGACCAACCGAGGAGATAGTGGACTACATGGGTAAGGTGACGCTTGTGCCTAACTTATCTTGTTTGTTCTCTGCAGGAACATTAAGTATAATAAATTACTGGAAACAAAAGATGGTTGTAAGTTGATTAAGAAACAAATAGATGAATGGGAAATGAAATATAAAAAAAGATATTTGTAGATCCATACAACTTATACATTATGGAAAACTTCTTTGAAAATTGCATTGGCTGTATATCCCAAAGGTGTTTTTTTTTTTACTATTATGGATTAAAATCTTTAATTCATACTTCCTTTGCACCCTAGAAACGATAACATACAATTGACCATGACTAAAAACTGGTGTGGGTAAATACATACCAACTGATTCAAAAGATTGTCCTTGATATTTTTTTATGGTCATAACATAAGATAACATGATGGAAAAATTGTCTTATGATTAGATTAAATTGCAATGGAGATTGTAATGGTGACATGGACATACGTGAAATGTAAATATCAATTTCTTTTGTTCTTTTGGTAATAATCTTTGCATCGTTACATGGTTTACAAGTTTTGTAACTATTAATCTACTTCCATTACACAAACATTGTGCTTGATCCAAAATTTCTTAAAAGCATAATTGATGCCCCAACCTTTAGTTTAATAATATGGTTTGGTAAACCTAATGTTCTCAATGACTTTAGAAATTATGGACTAATACCTTCATATGGTTCATCTTCCATGGTGTTAGATATATTAATGGAATTTGAGCTTAAATATTCTTTTTGTTCACTTGAATTGCATGATGAAGATTGTGTTATTAGTAAAGCTGAGCAAATATTGAACAACTATAGATTATAACTATAAAAAATGCATATTTTCTTACTAGGAATTGATTCCAAAACATATCCATTGATTTCATCAATTGTTTCAATTCTCCTGGTCAGTACTGCTATCGATTTCCAAAAGATTTCATCTTTGCAATTTTCCATTGATGTTGGATATATGCTAGACATTATGGCTTAGATATGATCAATATATTTCAGTATTAATAGTTTAGATGGGATTTTATATCAACTAAACATTAATTTGATTCACTTAGTGTTCTATCACCAATTTCAATTATCCAGGCTAAGAACTATTCAATTTCTGCAGCAGTAGACCTTTGTAATCCATCTTGTAACAATCACATGTTTTTTTGTCAAAGTTATTATCTGAATATGGTCAGATAGGTAGGATGAGTTTATTGTTGCATGAACAATATCATATATGTTACCTCACGGAATAATAGGACGAAATCTCCTCCAAATAATATTACTTTGCCACAAAAAACTGAATCACATTTGTTGTTGTCTTTCATTATATCTTTCAAAGTTCAATCCAATGCTTCAAAACAATATTTGTGAGCCATTGACATCGGATAATGTCGTTGACGCGATCAAATTAAAACTACTTATCTATAACAAATTTAGTACTGTTTAGAAAGTAGTCAACAAAATAGAAATGATAAAGTAACCCAAAGTCGTCTTCCAACAAACACAATATTGATTTCTAACAAATTTGTTCTTATGAAAACTATACAAAAGGGTTAATCAAATAACATAAGGAATAAAGAAATAAAATTGGAAAAAGATAAAAGGATATAAAGCAATGATAAAGAAAATAGATTGATTTCACTATTTTCAAAATAGATTCTCCATTGGTTATCTAAAGATTATCATTCAATTAATTATTGTCTTAGATTTTCAAATTAATTAATGTAAATTCTCATTTAATTTGTTGACATTCTTACTATTAACCAAAGTACATTCTCAATTAAAAGCAAGAACTTTGTAGATTAATCATAGTAAATTTAACCAAAGTACATTCTCAATTAAATATTACTATGCCTAATCATGTTTATTCTTTTCCCTCTTATATAAGTAAAAATTTAATCAACCAAAGTACATTTTTGATTGTTTCTTGATAAAGTTTTCACCTTTAATCAAATTACATTCTCAATCATTAGCAAAATCCCATTCAATCACATGAAAGTTTCTAAATTTATTAAAGTACATTCTCAATTAAAATTAAAAACCCTTGAACTCATATGAATGATATGTTATGTAGATTTAACACAATGCTAACTTGCTATATGTAAAAAGTATTACTTTTACTTAACTAAAAGACATAAGACATATAAAAAATATAAATATCACAACAGTAATCAAAATAACAAACCAATTATTGCATTCTAACCTCATAATCCATTATGAAAACAGTGGAACCAACCCAAGAAGCTTAACCCTCCATGGAATCAAAATAACATAAAAATAGAAGAAGAATGGAGAGAGAATGAAATTAGCCCCCTAAGGGTTCCTAAACTCTGAAGTTCCAAGCTTGTTATTTCTGCTTCCCCTTGGTCTTTTTATATAGGACTTGATTGAACTTGGAATTTATCTCTTTTATCTATGAAATCTCTCAAATATATTTAAAATAATCATAAGTATCATTTCTCTTTATAGTGGTTATGAATATCTAAAAATATTTGAAGATATATACTCATTTTTAAAACTATTTGACAAATATAGTTGGTTTATAATTTCTAATATAATTAAATTAATTAATTACTTAAAGATATCTAATAAATTATCATAAACTAATATTTGCATAAATTTTCCAAATCTGCCCTTTGCAATCTCCTCTGATTATCTTCTAAATAATTCAATATCTTCAAGATATATTTGTTTGTTGCGAAGATCTAAAAAGATTTGAGAAGATCTTGCCATTTTTAAAAAGATTTAGTAGTTATTATCTTTTGATATTTTATGATATAATTAAATAAGATAAATATTTAAAAATATCAAATAAAATATTTAAAGACATATTTTCCCCAAATAATCTTTTATCATAAATATTCATGATTTTTCAAAGCCCTTTTTTTTCTGGAAAAAGATAGAGAAAACCGTAAGGTTTATTTTTTGTTGTTTGTTCCCTTTTCCTGGTTTAGCCAAACTTCTTCACTTTTTTAAACTTTTGTTGCTTTCTTCATGCAATGTTTGACTTGAATTTTTGTGATTTTGATAATTTTCTATTTTTGGATTTATCTTTAAAGTTTCATGAAGCTTTAATTAATTTATTTCCACACCTCCATGAGCTCAACTTAGTTGTTGTTGCACTAACACACCTCAAAATATCCACAAGATATTTATGCAACTAAAAAACTATTTTTAACTTGTTTTTGTATCACATGCTCAATAAACCCAATTATAAGAAATCCCAATTTAAATATTTTAGGAAAAAAATTCGATAAAAATCCATAATTAAACATTAAATGAGAGCATAAATCTGAACTCATTGATGTCTCGTCCTGAATTATTAGGTTTGCCATTTTCAATAAATCTAAAAGTTCATTTTCCTTTAAAATATTGTAGATAGAGTCCACTAGTGTAGGGACTGAAATCTCTAATTTATAGAACGTGGTGTTCTACCTCATGGTAATAAGAGAAAAGTTATGCCCCTTGATGCAACTTGGAGAACAATTTTACCTTCAGACCGTACAGTAGAAAATTATGTCTTCCACATAAATTTTTCCCTATTTCTTTATACCCATATAAAAAACCTACTTATCCATGATGGACAATGCCTTATTTAATCTTTAATTGTTATATTTTTAATTGAATTTTTTGTGTTTAAAAGATTGATTTAATTAGGATATCTAATAATTAGGCTATTTGAGCTCGTGAGATAAAAATGTCTTAAAAAGTGGTTTTTAGTTGCATAAATTATTTTTGACATTTTAATGTTTGTTTATGTAGTTGAAGTCAAGATTAAGCTCATTTAAGATGTGAAAATAAATTGATTAAAGTTATAAAACACCTTTAAATAAGGCTAAACTCAGTAAGTTCCAAAATATTCTATTGTACACCCCTTACATTACTTAAACACTCCCTTTTTCTAGATGAGCCACCCAAAAAACCTACTCCTATACCCTTTCATTTATTTATTTCCACCTGCCCTACCACTCATAATAGTAACCCCAACTAGAAGCTGAGAGGTGGCAATATCTTAACTCTTACAAATATGTCCAACCACATCTTATTCTGTGACCATAACCCTCCACGCGACCCAAATCGAATTAGCCAAAACCCCATTGTAGTAATCACTAACATTTTGCAAACAACAACACCGCAAATAGATCACGATACACTTCACGACGAAGTAGAACCATATCTCCTTCACGCAGTAGTTCACACACTTGCAAAAATGCAACCACCTCACCATAGTCGAAATGTGAACCAACCCAACTACAAACTCACCTCGTTAGACCATGAATCTACAACAAGATTGATGTCCAACAACCACAAATCAAACCACCATTATACTTCCTCGGAGCAAGAAACATAATAGCAACGAACTAGAACTGGCACGCCACTAGTACACCCCCACAAAGCAGCCATCTATGTAGAGGAAGAAAAACCTCAATTGTATGAAAAAGGGAGTTGCCACGTGGTAGCCCATCATTGGACCGTTAATGAGACAAATATTCAATGTTAGTCAAATCTTGTAAAGTGGACAAAGTAAGAGGGGCTAAAGTGTAAATATTAATATCTTTAGATTTCTATGCAAATTGGGACTACATGATTGCAACGGTTGAATTGGAATTTTGGACAAAATTCAATAGTTGATAATTTATTATATATAATTAATTTAAATATATTTGAAATTATCAAGAGAAAATATCTAACAAATATTTTTAAAACTGATCAAATCTGTTAATTATTTAGGAGATATTACATTATCAAACAATAGATTTCAACAACAGAAAAGCCTGGTCCAAATTCTATATAAAGAGACCTAGAGGAAGCAGAAAAATGAGGCCTTAACAAATATGGTTTTGTGCAACTACATCCACCACATATCTCACCCTTTTCCACCACTTGTTAGTTTTTCTTTCATTCATCATGTATTCAACCCTATCCATAGAGGGCTAAGCTTCAAGGAATGGTTCCACTATAATTACATTATGGATTATGAGGTTAGATTAAATTAATTTCTTTGTTCTTTTTATTATTTTCGAGGTTTTAATTTATCTATGTTTTTTGTTTATGAATCAAATAAATTCTAATGATTTGACATTCTAGCTAATTAGCAAAGTGTTTAAATCTATATACATGTTAATCATATGAGTTTAAGGGTTTTTAAATTCAATTGAGACTTTACTTTAATTTAATTTAGAAGCTTTCATATGATCAAATAAGTTTTTACTGATAATTGACACTTTACTTTGATTAAAGGTAATTATTTTAACTAAAATTAGTTAAGACTTTACTTGATTGATTAAGCTTTTTATTTGGTGAGGAAATAAAAGAATAAACATGATTAGGTGTAACATCCCTATTTTTTAATAAACTGTATTATTTATTTTAAATAAAACAATTAGAAAATCTTCTATTTTTACTAATGTTTCATATTTTATTATGATGTAGTTTAAACATTAAAAATATATTTTATCATGATATACT
>Ga0214545_1006858_pt1 | contig 19514 bp, 4 predicted proteins | sample CNSS4metaG_FD_160064 | JGI IMG/M metagenome (GOLD analysis project Ga0214545, IMG submission 160064) | Root nodule microbial communities from cowpea collected in UCLA plant growth center, Los Angeles, California, USA - CNSS4 | ecosystem: Host-associated > Plants > Roots > Nodule | place: USA...
TATATATATATATATATATATATATATATATATTTGGATTCCAATAATAATATTTTCCTTAACCATTAACGCAAACAATATTCATATACTAAATTATTCGTATAGATATAATATAATAATATTAAAACTCAATTACTTATATACATATAAACTCAAAATCATAATGTATTAATGCCTTAAACTCAATTTCTTATAATATAGCTATTCAAGACCAAGACGTGAGAAAATAGCACCAACCTAGCAACGTTAAAACAATTTTTGTTCTTTCTAAAACTCCCTTAACAGATAATTATGATGCACCTTATGTAAGCTATATAGTAAAACACTACCCCCCACTAAGTATTCTATTAACCTCTCATATAACCTTGATACATAACATAGCAGTAAAAATAATACATTAAAGCTGCAATGCCAAAAACACAAACTATTGTAATTGGTTAAAATCATTTGGTTCTTTTTCATGATTAATAATCTTACTATTTGAAACCCAAAGTTAAAAAGTATACAACCCTCGTAGTCCAAATATATACCACATGTAATCCTTCAACCCTTGAAAATATTCATACATCCAGATCATCGAAGACACGTTCCAACCTCTACAATACTTTCCTACCATTTAACTGAATAATTGAATTGATAAATTCAAGCCGACCATCGGTTATTATTATTTCAGTCTATGTATCAACAACTCTTTTAACGAGTTTCTCAATATAACCTAATCACTATATAAGAATATGACTGCGCGATTAAAGAAATTTGATTTCCAAAACTTCACCATAAAACTATGAAAACAGTATAAACTGTACTAAGGATAAACATAAAGATAGGATAGCTCCTCCTTACCTGGTTTCCTTGCTTCCAATTGCCAAAACTTGTAATCCTTGTTGGTAGCAACGTCCCCCTTCTTGACTCTTTCTAATGCTCCAACATCAATAGTCTTCCAAATTCTCTCTTAGCTGGCAATTCTAAAGTGATTTTCCAGCCCCTCTCAGCCCTACGGCTAGGGTTTCTACTTCTTCACATTCATGCCAATAAGAGATTTGGCAAAAAGATACTTATTTTGCTTAAGTCAAAGGTTGAACATATAACCTTACAGTTACCAAGCTAATGCACAACCAATCAACCAATTCATATTTCATGATAAATCCTATACTTATAGTATTATATTATCACTCCTCATGGCCCCGCATATTATTAAAATAATAAAATAATTAAATTCACACACTATTGGCATCCATAGGACTCAAATCCAAGTCTCCTCATAATAACCAAGTACTCTCAGCCACTTAAGCTAGTATTATTCCTTGTTTTCTCTTTCCACATTAATTAACTTAGGGATTCCCACCCTCGCATTTATTAAATAAATATTTATTTATTTATTAAATTTTCCCGGGTCTTACAATCTCCACTGGATAACAAGTATAATCTCGTACCCATACATGTATATGTTTTCTTACTACTTCAATATTAATTTTAATTAATTTTTATAAAATAATAAAAAATTATTGTAAAGGAAATATAATATTATTACATATTTAATATTAGGAGGATAATTGTTTCTTCGATATCAAATACTTTGAAATAAATTATAATTGTTTACAATTTAGATTAGAATAACTAATAAAATTTCATGAGAACCAAAACATTTATTAAATTTGCAAACTACAAACATTAATGAAACCTAGTTGATAAAATTTTTAAAAAATATTAAAAATATAAAAGGAAAACAAATATTCAAATTAAAATATATTTTAAATGATTTTTTACTCCAATTTTTAAAAATTCTAATGAATCTCTCTTTTATACACTAATAAAAATTATAACACATCACTTGATCAAAATGATGCAAAGAACAAATAATAAACATAATAATAAAATTTTGACATAGATCTTGTATATTTTGAACTCCAATATATGTTGGATGGTGATAAAATAATATTCATGGCAATTACATTAGATTTTTATATTATAGTAAATAAAAGTTATTTATACAATTATAGTGAAAAAATTACAGTATGATTGATAATGAGTTAGAAAACAAAAAATAATTAGAAAAAATATATCGAAATAGTATTCTACATGATGAAAATAAACAACAAATAAAAATATTAAAAAATTAACAAATGTGTGTCTTAGAAATAATTTGAGAGACTATTGAAAGAAATTGCATAAAGAAAAACAAATGCATAATGTATAATTAAGGGTATGATAAGATGAAAAATACCTTAGATATCTAAGAAAACTTTTCAAATATCAACATATATACTCAATGGTTGAGAAATAACAAAAATTGTTTTAGCTAAACAAAAGAGTTCTACAAATGAAACAAAAATTAATAATAATACGTAAAAAAAATTATATTACCTTGTAAATGAAAGGTTTATGCTATTAAACAATTAAATTGAGAGTATTAAACATTCTCATGTGAAACAAAAATATACAATAAATAAAATTATTAAAAAATAATAGAAAAATTCAAATGTGAGACATAAAATTTTTTTAATTGACATACATCATTTTAACATAATTACATAAAGATTATGACAAGATGAAAAATATATTGGAGATGCAAATGAGTTTCATGACAAACCAAATAATTAGAAGAAATAAAGAATAAAAAATATATATATATATATATATATATATATATATATATATATATATATATATATATAGTCTCCACCATAGTTTATTCTGGAAAACTATGGAAAACCATAAAAATTAAATAAAGTCTACGAAAACCACATTTATGGTCTGGGAGTCGATTACAACGCCTGCCCAAAGACGATATCTTTAATTAAATTTGCAAACGAGATGTGTTTATTTTATAATTTTTTTCCCAAAAATAAGAAAATATTGAACAAAATTTTTTTTTGAGTAAAAAGGACTCGACAAGGATTAACCTTGGGTCTATGTATTCTCATTATAAAATGAGAAATCAGGACTACATAGTTCTTAATAAAAAAATTGATTAAATTATTTAATTTTTGAAAGTTATCTTTTGAAATTTTTGAAAATAAGTGTCATGCAATGCATGTGGCCGGGTTGACACCAAAAATATTTTTATATTTTGTATTTTTAAAAAAGAAGTGTAGTGCGACGCAAACGGTTAATTAGACACCAAAACCATTTTTATAATCTTTGCATTTTCATAAAAAGATGTGTCATGCAACGCGAGCAGTCGATTAGACACTAAAAACATTTTTATTATTTTTTGTATTTTTAGAAAAAAAATGTGACATGCGATGCGAGTAGTCGATTAGACACTAAAAATATTTTTATAATTTTTGTATTTTTAGAAGAAAGATGTGTCATGCGACGCGAGTGATCGATTAAACACTAAAACATTTCTATGATTTTATATTTTGAAAAGAAGTGTCATGCAACGCGAGCGGTCGATTATACACCAAAACTATTTTTATAATTCTTATATTTTAAAAATGAGTGTCGTGCAACGTGAATGGTCGGTGAGACACTAAAAAAATAAAGAAAATAATTTTAAATTTTTATTTCTTCTTATTTTTATCATTTCTGAAAACAATTTCAATTTTTATTTCAATTTAAAATATTTTTATTTTTTTAGGAAATGATGTGATTGAAATCTGAGATTTAATTAAAAAATGGTAAAATTAGAAATAGAAATGGGAGTGCATAAGTGAGTATGTGGGTGCAATGAGAAAAATTATACACATGAAAATGAGGTGCATAAAGAGAACCACGTGGTGCATAAAGTACATGCATCCTAGCCTAAAAAAGGAAATTAAATAAGTGGGGTGTGTGCTTAGTGAAAACGCAAGTACATGAGGTAAAATAAAACTAAATACAAAAGGATTATGGTTATTACATTGGGGAGTGCATGAAATAAATAAATAGAACCCAAATTAAAAGTAGAGGTGCACAAATTAAATTGAGGGGTGCATCATGAAACAATAGAATTAGTAACCCAATGGAAGTATAAAAATCAATTATGGGGTGCAAACAAATAATAATGGCTAATTGGTAGCAAAACTTTGGCCCTCCTACACCATTCTATCACATGTGCTAATAAGAAATAAAAATATGAGTAGAAAGTAATTAAACTTTAAAACACTAAAAAGCTCAGGTACGCATGGTTCCAAATTATCCATACAATGCTTAAAAGAAACACGGGTCCCACCTCCACCATTTTTGTATGAATTGGAATATATTACCTTATACTTTTTACGAACATGTATATGATTTTTAAGAAATCAACATCCTAACAAACAAAACCAACCCATAATTCCAGACTCGGTTTGCATGCGAGTCTCACACTCTATGTTTAACACAAACATAATTCTATGTACATATTCCATTCCAAATCAAACCCATGGACTAAGCCAAAATATATACCCCTACTAATAAAATTTCTAGAAGATAGGTTCAAATATTTTCCAAGTTTAAATGTATACCCCTACCGATAACATGCCTTCTCCTTGGAAAATCTCAACTAAAACAACCACTCTCAAGTTTAGCCCTAATGCAAAACATCACATGCATTTGAAGCTAATGTAAAGATAATTTTTCTTCTAAGATAACCATGATCCACACACACTACAGAAAGCAACGCCTCTAGTATTCCCAAACCACATTTGTAACTTACTACCAGATATGAAACATCAACATACAAAGCCCAAAACTAAAATCTAAATTCAAAAACCTAATAAAATGTCCTAGTGATTTCACCATTCAACACCGAGACAAAAAAGAAGAAGAAAAGAGCAAGCTAACATAAAGAAGAATCAAAGCATAAAAAATATAAAGAAGTGAGGAACCTTGTTAGTGTAGGCAACAAAATGAGCCAAGATAGAGACAATGCAGAGGTTAATGTCATAGGAAGGTCGGAAACTGATAGGAAAAGAAAAAAGAATCTTGAATTGGAGGTCAGGATCAATCCTCCTTAAGAGAGAGAAAAAATATTTTGAAAATTATCTTCTGTCTTATTCATATAGGCATTACAATGCTTATATAAGGTGAACCATAATAGAATTGTAACAGAAAGCAAATAACAACTTTCACTCAATGAATGACAGTTGTCTACTAATAGATTTGGTGAATATTTAGTGTTCGTAGTCCTCCCAATTAGAGGGTCATTTGGTGATGCGTTTAGGCCTAACTCCTTCATCATTCCGAGGCCCATTCTTTGTCAGATTGGGTTCCTCCTCAGCATTAATAACAACTTTAGTTATTAGGCCGTGGTTCCTATCATTCGCCACCGCTTGGAAAGACACCTTGTCCTCAAGGTGATAGTGAGCTGATAACAAATCCCATGACTCCCAAGTGGTATCTTCTGGTGGGAGACCATGCCATTGAACAAGAACTAGATGCCGAGGGGGTACAACAGAATCATCCCATTTGGAATCCAAAATGGAAAGTGGCTGAATGAGCAACCGATCATCCGAGAAATGGGAGGAAGCTCCTGTGGAGGAGGAAGTGGGCCTCGATGTGGTTTGAGCAGAGAGCAATGAAATACTGGGTGAATCTTGGCAGAATCTGGTAAGGCCAAACGATAAGCAACAGGACCAATGGCTTCAACAATTTCAAAAGGACCGTAGTAGCGTTTCCCAAGCTTCTGATATTGAGAATCGGAAACGGACAATTGTCAATATGGACGAAGTTTGACGTACACTCATTCACCAACTTTGTAAGAGACAACACGACGATGAATGTCAGCAAAATGTTTCATAGATCATTGTGCTTTGGTAAGTTGACGGTTCAAATAAGCGATCAGATCTTCGCGAGATGATAATAAGGAGTCAACAGCTTCAACGGAAGAGGAGCCCGAGAGGTAATGAACGATGGTTGGAGGAGGTTTTCCATATGTGGCCTGATAGGGAGAAATACCAATAGCGGAATGGGTGGCAGTGTTATAGCACCACTCGGCAAGGCTAAGAAACTTGGTCCATTGAGATGGATTATTATGAACAAAAGCACGAAGATATTGCTCAAGAATACGGTTCAAGACCTCAGTTTGATCGTCACTTTGAGGATGGTACGTGGTACTCATTTGAAGTTTGGTGCCATTAAGTCGGAATAGTTGTTGCCAAAAATGACTGATAAAAATGGGGTCTCGATCAGAGATCAAACTTTTAGGAAAGCCATGAAGTTTGCAAACCGTGTTTAGAAAAAGTTGGACAACTTTGCTTGCTGTAAAGTGTGCTGGAAGAGTGCCAAAATGAGCCCCTTTTATGAATCGATCAACCACTACGAGAATCACAGAAAAACCCGAAGAAGAGGGAAGACCGGTGATAAAATCAAGGGCAAGATCCTCCCATGGAGCAGAGGGTGGTGATATAGGTTGAAGTAAACTAGGGGTTTTCTGAGCAATATATTTGGTTTGTAAGCATGTAGAACATTCAGAAATGAAACGTTGAACATCCTTTCGCATTCCCAGCCAAATAAAATTTGCGGACAGGCGGCTAAGAGTTTTTGCGACACCCATATGACCGCCGAGAGGAGATGCATGGAACTCAGCCAAGAGGAGGGGAATGAAAGAGCAACTTTTTGGTACCCAAATACGTCCCTTGTGAAGTATTAAACTATTAACAGTCTTGTAGTCCTGATAAGAATCCGGGGACATAGAGATTTGTTGGCACAAGGTGTTAAATTCCTCCAAAGTAGCCAATTTCTTCTTCAGATCATCAAGGAATTGAAATTGTGGAATAGAGAGGATCCAATGGGCGGAAGCCATATCAGGATTGTGAATACGTGAAAGAGCATCAGCGACAAAGTTGTGTTTTCCGACCTTGTATTTAATTGTGTATTCATATCCGAGAAGTTTAGCCAAATAGACGTGTTGCTCCGGGGTTTGGATAGCTTGGTTCATCAAATCCTTTAAACTGCGATGATCAGTGAGGATGAAAAAAGGGTGACTCAAAAGGTATTGGCGCCAACGCTTGACTGTAGTGGTGATAGCGTGAAGTTCCCGAATATAAGTGGAGGAGTGCAGAAGCTTAGGACAAAATTGTTTCCTGAAATAAGCGATGGGGTGGTCATGTTAAGACAAAACAACACCCATGCCAGAACCAGAGGCATCTGTTTCAACAAAAAATGGAAATGTGAAATCTGGGAGGGCGAGGACAAGAGCTCTGGTCATAGCACGTTTAAGAGCCTCAAAGGCCACCTGCGCATCAGTCCCTGCGAAGTAAAGAGGTCAAAGGAAAAACAAGTTTAGCATAATCCTTAATGAAACGACGATAAAACCCCGTTAGGCCGAGAAATCCACGTAGGGACTTCTGAGAAGATGGTGTGGGCCATGCAAGCATGGCATCGATTTTGGAAGGAACCGGCTCCCCGCACCGGAGATAATATGACCCAGGTATTCGATTTTGGATTCTCCAAAAACACATTTCGAATATTTGAGAAAAAATTGGCCCTGTTGGAGTAAACAAAAGACCATCTCAAGATGACGAATGTGTTCCTCAAAAGTCTTGCTGAAAATAAGGATATCATCGAAGAAAACGATGACGAAGCAATTTAAGTAAGGGCTGAGTAACTCATTCATCGTTGCTTGAAAAGTGGAGGGGGCGTTGCAAAGCCCACTCCACGCATGAAATTGGATGTTCCCCATTTTGATGGGACAAATGCTGTGTCTTGGATTTTTCAATGAAAGCACCAAATTGATAGGAACAGAAAAAAGAATCCTGAATTGGAGGTCAGGATCAATCCTCCTTAAGAAAGAGAAAAAATATTCTGAAAATTATCTTTTGTCTTATTCATATGAGCATTACAATGCTTATATAAGGTAAACCATAACAGAATTGTAACAGAAAGCAAATAACAACTTTCACTCAATGAATGACAGCTGTCTACTAATAGATTTGGTGAATATTTAGTGTTCGTAGTCCTCCCAATTAGAGGGTCGTTTGGTGATGCGTTTAGGCCTAACTCCTTCATCATTTCGAGGCCCATTCTTTGTCAGATTGGGTTCCTCCTCAGCATTAATAACAACTTTAGTTATTGGGTCGTGGTTCCTATCAGAAACAAAGACCCCAACGCTTCAACAAATGTCGCCCGCAATTGCACTGATACGTGATGAAGAGACCATTGACACACTGATGACCTTAGATTCGTTCTAGTGGCTTTCCGATAAGTTTGATAGTGGAGAAGATAGGCCCTTTGTATGAGTAGTTGGAACCAGAAAAAGAGAGTCCGTGTTTTTTTTCAGTGTAGTGATCCACCCCTCCTTTTCTATCACTCCACCAAAACCTCAATTTTTTTTAAAAAAGTAACCAACTGGAAGATCACTGTTCCCACCTCTCCACTAACTTTATCCATCAACGGTTCCAAAAGAAAAAAGGTTGTATAAAAAAGTTCCGGGGTGTAGGAGGACTAAAATGTGATGCGAAAAACTTTTGGCCTTTTTGTCTAATGTGGAACTAAGGTGTGTAGAAACTAAAACTTGGGGTAGAAAAAGAACTAGGCTATCAATTCATTCTAAAGAAAAATAAAATAAAATAAAATAAACACAAAAAAGAAACACACACATAAATTATATTTTTTCACAAACTTTTATACATTTTATTTTCCCCATATTTTTTATTTATTTATGCACCTCAAATTTTCTAACAATTTACTTACCCGGACATAATATATGTGACTATACGGAAACCAACCCGACTCACCACAGGTTCAACCCGGGTGAGCCGGGTTCTTGGTATGGCCCACGGGTTCTGACCCACTTTGACGGTTCTACCTATACCCATACCCAGTCAATGCGAGGATTCCTCGTCAAAACGGGGATAGGTTCAAGCAATATCCACGGGGGCAGATTTATTTGCCATCTTTAGTAGGGATGGCAATGGGGCCGGGCGGGACAAGTTTCGTTATCCGATACCCATCCCCATCGAAAAAGTTCATCCTCATTCTCATATCCAAACGCAACGGGTACCAAACTTTTGCCCCATCCCCAGAGGCGGAACAAGGTTGTGACATAGGGGAGCCAGGGCTCCCCCAACCATTTCTATTTTTTGCTTTTTTTGTTATTTAAAAAATAATATTTATATATTATTATTTTATTTATATTAATTGATTTTTATTTTACTTTATTTTATATATTTTAAAAAAATATACTTATATATTGTTATTTTATTTATATATTATTAATATTATTATCTTATTTATATTAATTTAGTTTGGATTTTTTTTAAATTTAAAAATCATATTTTTTTTCTCTATTATAATTTTTTATTTGGTTTTTCTTTTCCATGTTTCCATCTCTTTCTCTCATTTTATTTTCATCTCAATTTTCACCATTATTTCTTTATTATTTTCAAAATCAAATTGCACTACGACAAGATTGAAAAGTTAATGAATATTTTGAATAAAAAATGATGTAAGAAATTACTTTTTTTTTAATTAAAAAAAATAATTTATATATAACAAATATAATTTGGCCCCCCCTAAAATTTTTGGTCAAGTTTCGCCACTACCCATCCCCATTCCCATCCCCATCCCCATAGGTAACGAGTATATACTCGTTTTAATTAAAAAAATAATTTATATATAACAAATATAATTTGGCCCCCCTAAAAATTTTAGTCAAGTTCCGCCACTGCCCATCCCCATCCCCATCCCCATAGGTAACGAGTATATACTCGGTACCCATACTTATATCTGTTTTCTTACTGTTTTAATATTAATTAATTAATTTTTATAAAATAAAATAAAAATTACAGCAAAGTAAACATATTATATATATAATATTTAATAATAAATTAGATATATAAATAAATATAAAATAATAAATTTTTATACTTTTTTAATAACATATTAATTAAAAACAATTATCAATAATACTGTGATCACTCATTATCAATACAATTATTTTAATATTAATTTTTTTATAAAAAAAATATATATATATATATATATATATATATATATATATATATATATATAATATACTGTTAATAATATCAAACTATAATTATCAATAATATATTGTTAATATTCCTAATAATAATACTATTAATATTACTAATAATAATACTATTAAATTTAATAATAATAATAATAATATTATTATTATTAAAATTTTATAATTTAAATTTGTTTTCTATATTCATAAAAAACTTATAAAAATTTGAAAGATAATATTTTCTGTTGATTTTTACCATTTGATTTGATTTTCGATTTCTATGCTATACTCATTTTATTTTATATATATATATATATATATATATATATATATATATATTGTTTAAGACTTAATAAAAAATAAAACGTATATAATTATTTTCTTAGAATACTTTTAGAAATTAATCATAAAATAATTAAATTTTATTTGAATATTTTATAACTAAGTTAGATATTTTAATTATATAACAAAAATATTTTGACTTTTCTACTGAAAAATTATCCGGTAAAATACTGATTGTAAAACAAATTTAAATTTTCTCATATTATTATATTGAAAAAATTTTAATATTTGTATTTTGTATAATATATATATATATATATATATATATATATATATATATATATATATATATATATATATATATATATATATATATATATATATATATAATTTGGTAAATTAAAACAATTTCATAAAATTTATTTATTCATTCTAAAACATCATTGAAAAAATTAGATAAATTAATTCATAGGAATTAAAAATAATATAATAAAAATATAAAATATATGTCAATATCATTTTAAATCATTTCTTCATTGCCTTAATTAAATAGAAAATACTTTATATATAAGATTTATGTGTATTTCATTCTTATATTATTTTATTAAAACCTATTAATTTTAATTATGTAATAAAATTCATATTTGTACATTATATTACAATAAACCTATAATTTTGTAATTTTTAGTTTTTAATTTCTATTAAAAGGATTTTAGTTTTATATATTCAAAGTATTAATAAACATTGTCAATGGGATTTGATGTTAAAGTTTATAATTAAAATTTAACTTGAATGATGAGTAAAATATATTTATTTTTGTTTATATTAAATTTAAAATATTATTTTATAATTAATGTTTTCAAATTTTTTTCTAAATTTTAATTTTATAATTAACGAACTATTTCTTAAAATTTATAATTAAACTTATAGGAGATGAAAACTATTTTTTTTTTACTGAATATGAAATGAACTTTTTGGTACAAATATTAAAAGTAACATTGACATTAATGTCAAGGTTTATCAGTGAAAGAGGTTGAAAATACATAGATCTTCAAACTCATATTGCACTCAGAACTGATCAGAACTAATAAATATAACGTGAATATATATTTTTTAAATAATTTAATAATATTATTTTTAATTTTCTTAATTAATTATTTTTTAGTTTCAGTTCATATGTATTTTTTATTAAAATTAAATTAAAAATAATCTTACAATTCATTATCTTAAGTAATTAATATGATTTTTTTTTCTATAACAACAATGAACTTTACGAGAAAAATCAATTAAATTCCTCTATTTTCTATTCTTATTCCTTAAAATAAAAACTCCCATGAGAGATAGAAAATAATAATTTCAACTTTTGTAAAAGATGAATTAAGTTTAGCTCATTTAAAGCTAAAAATAAAACTTATACTTTTACGTGAAGTGAATTTTGAAATGAATATATTCCATTAAACTACTTTATATAAACTACTTTGAGTACTAAACTAAAATCTAAAATAATTTCTATTATTCAAAAAATTGTTCTGAAACGTAAAAATATTCATCCCCACCAAAATTTTACAAAATATCAACAAATTTTCGTCTTATAAAATTATTAGTTGCTTTATCCCAATACTGTACAGTACAAATTATAGAAAGAGTCAATTAGACGTTGGTAAATAATCAAATCAATCTTATTGCTATAATAGAATGAAGTTAAAGTAGACACATATCCTAGCAACATTTATTTTTTGGTCAAACTCAATTAAAGAAAGACTACTTTAAGTATGCTCTCCACTTTGTATCAATGATTTGAATCAATAAATGTTTTTCTCATACTAAGATGATATTGTTCATCTATAGCATGGGCACTGTAACTTATAAATAACACTTATCTACTCAACATAGCAAGCTTCGATTGCAGTACTCAAAATGACAGTAGCCACAATATCATTGTCCACTAATAGAGATCAGGGAGTGGCTTTGCACTTGTGATATCATAGGTAGATAAATGTATACTGTTCCAGAGCCTGCAAAACCATTTGTCTACTTGATTAGTGTGTGAGTAGACACTGCCACTAAAACAGGTAGAGTTAGGTATAAATTTGAAGAAAATAAAGAACCAAAAGTCTCGATCATAAAGTTGCAAAATAGAAATTCCATAATTAAAAAATTGCACCTTAAGAGAACTTCAAAATAAAAAATTGCATTTTCATTTTCTGCAACAATAAAAAATATGAATAAAGAGCAAGCCAAAAAGTATATTAGATTTATATGCTAAATTATCGATTACTTAATAAAAAGATAACAAATACAGATCATCTAATAGAGCAAACATTTTGAGGACTGTCAAACTTTCAATTCAAACATTTCATATATGAAGAGTAACGAGTTAATGTCATGGATTTTCTTCTTTTGTTCAAAAGGAAAAAAATAATGCCAGCTTATAAAGTTGATCGATGACACATGCCATCACTTTGAGGTTTATGAATAGGTTCCTATTTCCCCAATTGAAGTTCAACAACACAGATCCTTTTCTCCCTATTGGAGTTCAACAATGATAACCTTGCATTCAAATACAACATTAACCTATAATTAAAATCCACATGTGCATTACATTTATCCTACCCAAAAAGAATAAGCAGGCATAGCGAAACATAATAGAAGTAGAACAAAAATATCCCTTCCAGAAAGCATACCAAACAAAAGTAGGATGTTCCAAGATCAATTATTGTGTCACCCATCCTTCATATGCAATCCCTCTTTCGGCCCTTTCTATCAACCCTTCTGGTAAAGCTCTTCCATGGACTCAAATCCATTAGGAGGCTTATCACTAAAAGAAATGGAAAACTTGGTAGTTCAAGACCAAGCATCAATTCTTTCAACTAATTATGCAGTAACGAGCTTTCATTTTCGTATGCACAGAAAGCAACAAAACCATGGTTGATACCCCCAAGCCATGCAACCCATTTTCCCTCCAATGTAGAGTTTGGTGACTCAGTCAAAAGAGACCCTGAAAGACAAACACACTATTCATACATAGTTTCAAGATATTTTGAGTATTCCCTTCAATGTCTCTACACCATTAATCTAAATTCAATCAGTCAAAAACTTGTACAAAAAATACATGAATTAATACATGAAGTAGTCCAAATAGAACATGAACCATTAAATGTGGGAGGGAACATAAAGAGAGAAATTTTGCAGTTTGTTTTGTTGTTGTAGTGATGCATTAATTAGTTTCTGCAATATGGCCAAAATAACAAATTCAAGGGTCATCAATCGAAAATTAACATTTTAATCACCCGATCAATATTGTGTAAACAATCTATAACATGGAAAACATCATTAGGTTGAACATGGTAGATTATCAACATCTACCATTATGTGTACGGTAACGAAATGGTGAGCATATGGTAACGAAATTACCTTTGTTTTCTCTGGCGATTTGGATTCTCCATTGATTAAGCTAGGAGACCGAGACAGCTAATGTGTGAACGACCTTGTGAATACCACGAGTAGAGTCATCGCCAAAGGAGAAGCAGGCATGCCATGAGTATTGACCACCTTTGATTCCATCATTGCATAAGAGAAATCCCACAAGCCTGAACAAATCAAAGGTAATTAGGTTTCCCATGAAATTAAATAAAATGCGAGAATAAATTTGCCATCGGTTCCTGCAAATACAACATACCGATTTAAGTGAATACAAAAATTTTAGATTAGTGAAAAGATGTATAAATAGGAAACAGTAATCGCGCGCGTGAAACATTCATTTCAAATTTCAAATTCAAATTTTGAATTCAAAATATTTGGAAAAGGTCATTGATGTGTGGGAGACAAAAGCACAATGCTCAATAACTAAGTTGAAAAACTTCTCAAATACAGAGCTGTAAAACACGACAAAGGATCACAAATTTGGACCATATATGAAATTGAAAACTGTAAAATAAAGAAATCAATCACTGATATAGAAAATAATTCAAATGGAAAGTTGAAAAGAAAAAAACAAATGAAGAAACTTGTAAGACCCAAATTAGTGAAAAAAAGAGAAATGCATTAGAAGTGAAAGCAGAAAATGGATGGAAAAATGAAGAGGAGAGAGTTGATTCCACAAATTTGAGATACAAATATGGAAAGATTGAAAACTAAAACATAATCTCTTCTGAGCAGCAAAACTGGAACAAAGAGGAGATGAAATGGACGTCGTAAAAAGTGAGCTCAGTTTCGCACGATTTAGGGTTTTTATTTTTTAAATTACAATGCAGTGTTTTTGGTGCCAGGTGTTTTAAAGGTGAGATATCCATGTTTACCTCTTTATTTGCTGCCACATCATATATTTTCCTGTTGTAGTAAATTTTATTTTTAGATTTTTAAATTATATTTTTTGTAAGTTTCCTTTTGTGCTCCCTTCAATTGTATTATATATAGATATATCACTTGATTAAAATAACGCAAAAAACAAATATTCAACTAATAATAATAAATAAAATTTTAACATAGATATTGTATCTTTTGAACTTCAATATATATTGGATGGTGATAAAAAGAAATTCATGGCAATTACATTAAAATTTAATATTATAGTAAATAAAATTTATTTATAAAATTATAGTAACAAAATTACAATATGATAATGAGTTAAAAAATAAAAATTAATTATATAAAATATATCAAAATAGTATTTTACATTATAAAAATAAACAACAAATAAAAATATTAAAAAATTATCAAATGTGTGTCTTAGAAACAATTTGAGAGACCATCGAATGAAATCACACAAAGGAGAAAAAAATATTATGGATATGATAAAATGAAAAATACTTTAGAGATCTAAGAAAACTTTTGAAATATCAATATAGTCAATGGTTGAGAAATAACAAAAAAAGTTAGACATTAAATAGCCAACGCCGTCTGTGGGGATCGAACCCACGACCACGTGGTTAAAAGCCACGCGCTCTACCACTGAGCTAAGACGGCATTTTTCATTCAATAAAATTGAAATCACTACATTTTCAGTTAAAATTAAAACATCATATTCGCTCACCTTAGTTACAACTACCCATCACTCACATATGATTGCAATATAAAAATTTGTAATTTTAAAATTAAAGTTTACTTCCATAATAATTGTTTTAGAAAGTTGGAATAAATGTTTAAAATGTTAAAATCTTTAAAATATATGGTGATTAGTTCAAAATTTATGTATTTTTAATTGATTTTTTTAATAAATTTATTTAGATTTAATATTGTATTAATGTACACACTTGTATTGAATGAATATTACTTCTTTTCAACATTTAATACAAATAATTAAATACTAAATATTTTTTCTAAATTTTGAATTGCAGTTTTAAATACTTATTCTTTCAAAGCATTTTGTAGTATTTGTGCATTATAGTCATATTTTAGATTTACTCTTCCTTCCTCTACCTCATTCACCATTCCTCGGCCCAACTCACCATGACTAACCTGTTGACAAAAGAATAAGATAGACATCTTGCTTCAATAAGGAGTTTTGATGATGATGATGACTTAAGGAGAAATGTGGAAGACTTAATGATGATTCATTGAGAAATGTTAAAGACTTCAAGAATGCATAGAGCTTAGATTCAAGAGACACATTGAAGACTTAAGAGTTTAGTTGTTTAAGTCTTGTAATATGTGTATGTTATTTAAAATAGTTATTAGTAGCTCAAGAGTCAAAAGGCAGAACCCAAGTGGCAGACAATTGAGAGAAAGTGATAATCAATTATCATAAGTATTTTATTAATTTTGATAATTGACTCTGGAATAATCAATTATCTCATAGTATAATATATTATAAGCGTGAAACAATATTTTTCAGAAACTACTATGGAATAATCGATTATCATAAGTGATAATGGATTATCTCTAGAATTTATGACTTAACTTTTCATATTTTTAACCCAATTTTGAAATAGGCTTCTATAAATAAAGTGGTAAGTTTTCATTTGCAAAAATACAGAAGTTAAAGAACTTTGAGTACTTGAGAATTCTCTGTGGAATGCTTTGGAAACCTAGTGTGGGTAGAGCGATAATTTTCATCAAGTGAGATTTTGAGTGATTGAGTGTTGTTGTTGTTGCTAGGAGAAGCCATTCATTCTTTGTGGGATTCAAAGTAGGTGTTCATTCCTTGTGTGATTTAAGGAAGGTGTTTATTCATCTCTTTTGTGATTCAAGAGAGGTGTCCTCATCTCTTGTGTGATTCAAAGGAGGTGTTCGTCCCTTGTGGATTTCAAGGGAGGTGTCTTCATCTCTTGTGGCTTCAAGAGAGGTGTTTTCTAAACCCTAAACTTTCATATCTGTGATTGTATTTGTGATTTATTTTAGTGATTGAGTTAATTTCATTTTTTAAAGATTAACAACTGGATGTAAGATATTTTTATTTGAACCAGTATAAATACCTTGTGCAATTTTCTCTTCCTTACTCTCTTTATTTTATTGTGGTTATTAAAATAAAGAAAAGATTGTTAATTGAACTTTGATATTAAAAGGGAAAAAATTTTAAAGCACATTTTTTTATTAAGAACTCAATTCACCTTCCTCTTGGTTTTTGTCTACACGCGAATCATTCCGTTGCACGATTCTAACATAGCCAAATTATCCAAAATGAAATAAATCTTTTTCGTCAAGATTCTCTTCTATGATGGCCATTGATGATGATAATGGAGCAGGTGGAGCAGAAACTTGAGAAAGACATCACGGAGGTTAGGAGGACCCTAATGCAACCTGGAAAGCCTGACCTTCTAGGCCATGAAGATTGGTGTTTTATGTTTTTCATTGTTTTAGTTTTTGTTAGTTGTTTTAGTTTTTTTTTTCAGTTCTTTATTTTATGGTGGAACTATTGCTTTGATATTAGAACAATTTTTCTTTTGCTCCACATTTTGTTGGCTAGCCTTGTTTTGGATGCCTTTCTTTTTGTCTTTTGCATTTGGAGCTTTGATTTCTTTCCATGGTAGCCTTGCATGATCTTAAGGAATTTACATGCAAATCTAAGTGTGAGACATGTGGATGTGGTTGCATTTTGATTAATTCCTTGACTTGTGTTTGAGTATGACCAATGGATTGAATATTTGAGAGTTGTGAGAATGTGTTTGGGGTGAATGTGAGAAAGTTGTTGTTGCTATGAATTTGATTTTTGTATGATTCTTGTGAATGCATACACACACTTGATCAGAAATAAGAAAGGCACTTATTTGTTCTGATGAAATGAAGCTACTTGGCCAAATAGCCACCCTTGATGCATGAACTTGGCCAAATAATTGTTAAATGTAATGTTTTGGTGTTATATCATGTTGGTAGGTTATATGACATAGGTTAGATGTCTTGTTAGTCTTGGTGTGTCTCTTTTAATATGTTAAAATGAGTTTTAACAGGTTAAAAGGCTTGTAGTATATAGTTTCTGGTATGAATGCATTCAGTCAGTTGAATTATTTTTCAATCGACTGATTTAACTTAAGTCAAGTGAAATTAGCTTACTGTACAGACAATTCATCGATTGATTTCACTTAAACCAGACTATATATGCTGTGTTTTTTAGAGCAGAGCTAAGTTTCTAAGTTTTTTAGCACGAAATCTTGTCATTCTTCTCTGAAAAACTCTTTCTCTCTTTGCAATACACAACTTCAACGTCAAGTTTGAATATCTTGGTTGATCTTGGAGGCATTTTAGCTTGTGAGTAGCTTGAAGAACACATGTTTGGTTGGCTAGGAAGAGCCACCATTAGGTTTGGATGTTCTTGTGCCTCTGGTTTTTTGCATGATATGATTTCAGGTCTGTAAGTGTGTAAGTGTGATTTTTGCAGGGTAGTTGTCTAGATTTTTGTGAATAAAAAATCTTGTGTGGTTCTTTGTTCAAAAGTCTAATCTTGGTATTTGATTTGTAAAACTTTTTAATATAGTGGAAATCAGGCTCAGGTTGTCCTGATAAACTAGATGTAGCTTAGTGATTGAGTGAACTAGTATAAAAACAATTATGCAATTCTCTTTCCCTCATCTCACTCACTTTGAACCATTTTAAAATCTCAAGAAAATCAAGTTATCCACTCTTTGCTGTGTTTTAATGAGTTCTTGTGTAATCTAAGGTTGTATACTTGTTAGAAATATTGATTGAAATAAGTCTTGTATGTAAAAGATTGTTGTTTAAGTTAAATATGCGAATTTTGTATTCTGCATAAATTTCCAGTATTATATCCGACTTATTTGTCTTTTTAATCGATTGTTTCATAGCTCAAGAATAAATTAGTCTACTGTTTTTCTTCTTTAAACGATTGAAAGTGTATTAGTCTGCTGCTTTTACATCCTAACTTTCCAGTCTAGTTGATTCAATTGAAAAAAGTTTAAGCTTTCGAAAAAAATTTAAATAGCCAATTAAACACCCCCTCTTTTGGCTTAAATCACCATTTTAAAACTAACAACTACTAGCTCTATTTACTAGCTCTAGCTTTAGCTACAAGCTCTAATCTAGCTACTAGCTCTAACTCTAGTTACTTACTCTAACTACTATCTTTATATTTTTTATACTTATAATAATATAATAGGAATAATTTTATTATTTTTTATTATGATAAAGAAAAAAGTGGACACATATGCGTATGCGCATGTTGAGTCAAGTACTTAACAAAGTTTATTTATATATACAATTTCTTATAATAATAAAAAAATAAAAAGATAAAAGATCGTTATTAAAATTTATATTAAAAGATAATTCACTTTTACAATTACAAACTAATTAAGCATAATTCATATTTATTAAATTAATTTTCTATAAATCATAAAATTGATAAAAGTTATGTTACAATAATAAAATGTGTAATCGAATGGGCAATCCAATAACTTTTTGGTAATAATTAGATATAACTAATAATAAATCATATTTATGACATAAAGATATAAAAAAATTTAGTAGGTAGAGTAGTTGTTCAAGCAAAAACAGAGAAGTTACTCTTGATCCTATTTTTACTTGAGTGAAATCACTAAAATGAATCTAGAGAAGTTATTCTCACCTTATTTTTGTTTAAGTGAAAAGAAAGAAAAAATTATTTTTTTAATTGATTCAATATGTATGTGAAACATAAATTTTAAATAGAATATTGAATTTAGTATTTAATTGAGATGTATGGTTGTTTAAATGAAATATGTGCTATGAGGAAGGTTGTTGATAAGAATAAGAAATGCATGTATTTTGTAGTTAGGGATGGCAACGGGGCGGGGCGGGGACGGGTTTCGCTATCCCATACCCATCCCCGCATAAAAAATTCATCCCCATCCCCATACCCAAACCCAACGGGTATCAAACTTTTTTCCCATCCCCATCCCCACCGGATAACGGGTATAATCTCGTACCC
>Ga0214545_1006859_pt1 | contig 19511 bp, 5 predicted proteins | sample CNSS4metaG_FD_160064 | JGI IMG/M metagenome (GOLD analysis project Ga0214545, IMG submission 160064) | Root nodule microbial communities from cowpea collected in UCLA plant growth center, Los Angeles, California, USA - CNSS4 | ecosystem: Host-associated > Plants > Roots > Nodule | place: USA...
TCTCTTCTTCCTTTCATGAGCTTGAGAAATGAACCTTCACATCTAGATAGCATGCTATCTTAATGTCTAGTGGGAATTTTCAAAAAGCTTTCTTAAACAACTTCACCATATTCATAACTCTAAAAGGGAACAAGATAATCCTTCATCAGAATCTGGGCAGAGCCCAATTTTTCACTACCGCCTGGCGGTACTGAGGCTGCTGCTAGGCGACCTGTCAGGAGAGTAGTAGGTGCAACCTGGTTGGTGCTCTTGCCATGGGGTGCAATGATTGGGGTTCTTATTGGAAGTATTTTGAGATAGGATAGGTTGTAATTTCATCATCTAGGATATTTAGATAATAAAAGGAAGATTAAAAATGTGCTTGGGGTGTTTATTACATATTGTTAGCTGTTATGTTAATCTGGGTGTCCAAGTACACATAAAATAATGACCAGACTAGGGTGGAATAAATAGAAGGGTGAAAGGGTTTAGAAATCGGGGTATATGGAGTATGAGAACTAGTAAGGTAATAAAAAGGGAAAAGGATGGGTGCAAGAATTAATTGGGCATATGGCCATAACTGGGGTACGGTAATGTTCACAGAATAACATGTATAATGATAAGTGGTAAGGGGAATATTGTTAATTGTGGCTTGTTCTGTTTGAGAATCAAAAGAAATGTGGTATGACAATAGTGTTTGAGTTGGGCATGAATTGATTGAACTAGGTGTGTTTTAGTTTTGGTGATATGTTATAAATACTATGATTAGTGTGTAGAAGTAGTGTTGCGAATTGAGGTCTTCAGACCTGTAAAATGTGCCAAAAACCAGTAGCATCTCGCTACTGGTATGGCGCCTGGCCGTGCAAGGCAGACCGTCAGGCGGTAGTGCCTTAAATCAGTGGCAGTGGCCACTGCCTGCAAGAGGCGCCTAGCGGCAGGATTGTGTCCGCCAGGCGGTGACGGAAAATTACGAGTCCTGTCTGGGCCGCAGCGCCTGGCGGTGGGAGAGTGACCGCCGGGCGGTTTTTTGCCAGTATCCGCCTAGCGGTGTCTAGGCGGTACCAGGCGGGTTTTGTGGCTGTATAATTGGTTTTTAATTTGATTAGTGGACTTAAAGGACTAAGTTCACTTCTTTTATGTTTGGGCTTGACGGACTAAGTCCAAATAGAGGTCTGGGATGTGCTTGAGTGGTTGAACGCATGATGGGCATGGAACAATGATGTTCCCATCGGCTACTATTGGGCGAGGAGTCCTTAGTATGGTGATTGCATGCGTTGGGCGCACGATGGGCAAGGAACTGTAATGTTCCCATCGACTACTATTGGGCGAGGAGTCCATAGTATGGTGATTGCGTGCGTGCCAGGGTCCAAGTTGAGTAAGTTTGGATGTGTTACTACAGGTGAGGAGTCTGTAGGGTTGGACTATGAGCAGGATTGGCTCGTAGGGTTGGACCACGAAAGGGATAGTTTCGTGGAAGCACAGTGAAAATCCCAGGACCTAGTTTCATGCATGTGACTCAGGAAGGAATTTGAGATCAGGGGTGGATAATTTGTAATTAACATATATCAGTAAATTTTTATTGGGATGGGTATCATATTTAATTTGTTTAATATGCATAACTCACCCTATCTATGTGTGTATGGCGATGATCGGATGATTTATTATCCGGGAGCAGATGTTTCGGCAGGTGAGACAGGAGATGCTTTAGACTGGAGAGCGGGATCATGTTATGGGCTTTTGAAGATTTAAATTTTTGATGTATTTATGTTTTGGAATGTTAGCCACTTTTGGCTTTTATAAGTTGTAATGTTTTTGAATTGTGAACAGTTACAATGTTTTGAATTTGCGACTTTAATTTTCCCGCGTTTTGGGAAGATGCATATATAAATGAGGAATGATTTATATTATCGTATTTAGTCTCATTTATTTAATTGTTTATGATATTTTCAAAGTAATATTCCTTAGGGATGTTACACATTCCCCGAATTCATGACAAAGACATGGTAGATTTCACAAAACAAGCACAACCTCAAACCTTTATTGCATTTTTCATCGAGGAGTCAATACACGAATTTAGCAAGACATGGAAATGGAGCAATTAAACACTTCAAAACAAAATTCACCAAAATAGAATATCAAACCCTAATTTGGGTATTATTCAAACGCAAATTCAAGAGAAAAAGAGAATTCTAAAGATTTAATGGAACAAAAATGACTGTTATGATATTAAAAACCAAAAACCCATACATGGGTGCTTTTCCAAGTCAATACAATCCATAAAACGAAATGTCCAAGCTAGTAAATGAGTTCAAAACGTAAAACCCACATTGGGTGCTGTCAATGGTGCATAAAAACACTAAAAACGAGTTCTAAAACGTGAAAAGTGAAAAAGGCATCTCCATGGTCACCAACCAAAGCTTACAAACGTAAAAATCGAGAATGGAGAAGATGAAGTGCGGGTGCCACCCCAAGAAGACCTAAATTTTCGTGGTCACATCACTATAGACCAACATATTTTCAAAAATGTCATTCAGTCACTTAGAATTACAAAAATGCCACTATGAGTTAAAAATGGTGGTCTAGTGACATGGACAAGCTCATTGACATGGCGCTAACGTGGCAAAGATGTGGAAACTCTATCTTCATCTTAAGATTAGTGTCCAAGCTCCAAAATTTTCTCCACAAAATACCTAAAAATAATTCGTAACAAAAATTATACCAATTAATGCCAAATTTAAAAAAAATTTAAAAAAACGAGGAGCTGACACATGGCACCTACTTAACGTTTGCTCCACAAAATACCTAAAAATAATTCGTAACAAAAATTATACCAATTAATGCCAAATTTTAAAAATTTCAAAAAAACGAGGAGCTAACATGTAGCATCTACTTAACGGTGTTACTTCCATACTAACGAAAAAGACCTAATTGTTACTGATTTACAAAAATGTGGACCTAATTGAGACTAATAGAAATATGATGACCAAATTGAGATTTTGGTAAAAAAACAAGGACCATTGAAGTATTTTAAACTTTTTTTTACTATTTTTTACCGTTTAAAATTTAAATAATTGATATTTTATATACAAAAATTAAACAACAATTTCACAAGAAATAGGTTAGCGAATACTCAAATGGGATTGGTGTTCTTAAATTTGACAAATTTCATTTCATTGTAACAGTTTTTCAATTTTTTTTACTATTCTTTTATACTTACAATTTAAATAATTGATATCTTATGTATAAAAATTGCTCAAAATTTCAAAACAAATAGAATTGCAGACACTCAAAGGGGATTGTGTTCTGAAATTTGATATATTCCATCTTTTTGTAACACTTTTTCAATTTTTTTTTACTATTTTTTACCATTTACAATTTAAATAATTTATACTTTCTACATAAATAATGCTCAAAATTTCACAAGAAACCGGTTGACTAATACTCATAGGACATTTGTGTGATGAAATTTGAAAACTTCCTTCAATTTTGTAACACTTTTTTTAATTTTTTTAACTATTTTTTACTATTTAGAATTTTAATTATTAATATTTTATATACAAAAATTGCACAAACTTTCATAAGAAATAGGTTGGCCAATACTCCGATAGGAATTGTGTTCTTAACTTTAACAAATTCCATCTCATGGCAACACTTTGCTAATTTTGTTTTACTATTTTTTACTTTTTACAATTTAAATAATTGATATTTTATGTATAAAAATTGCTCAAAATTTACAACATATAGGAAGGCAGATGGATACTCATATGGGATACTCATATGGTATGAAATTTGACAAATTTCATCTTTTGATAACAGTTTTTTAATTCTTTTTTTATGGAGGCGTGGTTCGGGATCGTCACAGGTATTTCAGAGCAGTTGATGGAATCATGCTCAAGACCTTCAAAAAGATCTCGGATTAGCTTCAGATCGTAGAATAGTAAGTCTTTTATAATTTTTGTAATGTTTTTGTTTGGGCTTTATCAGACCTCTAGTTGTGTTGGGCTTTTTGGTGTTTCGGCCCACACTATACAAGCCCTTGTGAAACACTTTGTATTAAGATTTGAGTTATATGAAAATTTGAGTTTTCTCTCAAGTCTCGAGGTTCTCCAATTCAAAGTGGTGAATCTTCCTCACTTATCTTGGAATCTCTTACAAGTGGCGTGGTTTCCTTTCGTTCTGAATCTCCATTGATAAGACGTCCTCCATCTTTCCCTTCATCGCTTTTCGTTATAGGGTTTTTATATCCATTTCTGTCCAACACGTTTTCCACTCCATAATCCGAGACAATCCTTCACCATTTTTACTATATTTGACTTTTTACAATTTAAATAATTGATATTTTATATATAAAAATTGCTCAAAATTTCACAACAAACAATTTGGCCGATAATCACAGGGGATTGGTGTTCTAAAATTTGAAAAATTCCATCTTTTGGTAACAATTTCTAAATTTTTTTCTACTACTTTTTACAATTTACAATTTAAATAATTCATATTATCTACATAAAAAATTCTCAAAAGTTCACAACCAATACTCAAAGTGGATTGGTGTTAAGAAATTTGAAAATTTTCTTATTTTGTAACACTTTTTTCAATTTTTTTAACTATTTCCAATTTAAATAATTGATACTTTATATACAAAAATTGCACAAAATTTCACAACAAATAGGTTGGTGGATACTTAAATGGGATTGGTGTTTTCAAATTTGACAAATTTAATCTCTTGAAAACACTTTTTTAATTCTTTTTACGATTTTTTACTATTTACAACTTACATAATTCATATTTTTTATTTAAAAATTGTTCAAAATTTCACAACAAACAGGTTGGCCGATAATGACAAGGGATTGGTGATCCGAAATTTGAAAAATTTCATCTTTTGGTAACAATTTTTAAGTCTTTTTCTAAAATTTTTACCATTTACAATTTAAATAATTCATATTATCTACTTAAAAATTGCTCAAATTTTCAAAAGAAATTCGTTGGCCAATACTCAAAGTGGATTGGTGTTATGAAATTTTAAAAATTCCTCCTTTTTGTAACACTATTTTAATTTTTTTACTATTGTTTACTATTTACAATTTTAATAATTCATATTTCTACACAAACATTGCTCAAAATTTCACAAGAAACCGATTGGGAAATAATCATAGGAAATTTATGTGATGAAATTTGAAAAATTCATTCTTTTTGTAACACTTTTTTTAATTTTTTTAACTATTTAGAAATTTAATAATTAAGATTTTATATACAAATGTTGCACAAGAAACATGTTTACCAATACTCGGATGGGATTAGTGTTCTTGAATTTGACAAATTTCATCTCATGGTAACACTTTGTTAATTTTTTTTTACTATTTCTTACTATTTAGAATTTAAATAATTGATATTTTATGTATAAAAATTACTCAAAATTTCACAACAAACATGTTGGAGGATACTCATATGGGATTGGTGTTCTAAAACTTGACAAATTTAATCTCTTGATAACACTTTTTTAATTCTTTTTATTATTTTTTACTATTTACATCTTACATAATTGATATTTTATATATAAAAATTGCTAAAAATTTCACAACAAACAGGTTGGCCGATACTCACAAGGCATTGGTGTTCTAAAATTTGAAAAATTTCATCTTTTGGTAACGATTTTTAAATCTTTTTCTACTATTTTTTACCATTTACAATTTAAATAATTCATATTATCTACTTAAAAATTGCTTAAAATTCTAAAAGAAACTTGTTGGCCAATACTCAAAGTGGATTGATGTTATGAAATTTGAAAAATTCCTCCTTTTTGTAAAACTTTTTTAAATTTTTTTTACTACTTTTTACTATTTACAATCTTAATAATTCATATTTTCTACATAGACATTGCTCAAAATTTCACATAATACCCGTTAGCCAAAACTCAGAGGAGATTTATGTGATGAAATTTGAAAAATTCCTTCTTTTTTTAACACCTTTTTTTGTAATTTTTTTAACTATTTTTAACTATTTAGAATTTTAATAATCAAGATTTTATATACAAAAATTGCACAAAATTTCACTAGAAACAAGTTACCAAATACTCGATTAGGATTGGTGTTCTTAAATTTGACAAATTTCATCCCATGGAAACACTTTGTTAATTTTTCTAACTGTTTCTTACTATCTACAATATAAAAATTGCACAAAATATCTTAACAAACATGTTGGCGAATACTCAGATGGGATTGGTGTTCTAAAATTTGACAAATTTAATCTATTGATAACACTATTTTAATTCCTTTTACTATTTTTTACTATTTAGAATTTACATAATCGATATTTTAAATGTAAAAATTTTTCAAAATTTCTCAACAAACAGGTTGGCTGATACTCACAAGGGATTGGTGTTTTAAAACTAGAAAAATTCCATCTTTTGCTAATAATTTTTAAGTCTTTTTCTACTATTTTTTAACATTTAGAATTTAAATAATTCATATTATCTACTAAAAATTGATCAAAATTTCACAACAAACAGGTTGGCCGGAACTCATAGGGGATTGTTGTTCTAAATTTTAAAAAATTCCATCTTTTGATGACACTTTTTTAAACTTTTTTAATATTTTTTACTATTTACAATTTTAATAATTCATATTTTTTACATAAACATTGCTCAAAATTTCACAAGAAACCCGTTGGCCAATACTCATAGGAGATTTATGTGATGAGATTTGAAAAATTCCTTCTTTTTGTAACACTTTAATTTTTTTAACTATTTCTAAGTATTTAGAATTTTAATAATTAAGATTTTATATACAAAAATTGCACAAAATTTCACAAGAAACATGTTTGCTAATACTCGGATGGGATTAGTGTTCTTAAATTTGACAAATTCCATCTCATGGTAACACTTTGTTAATTTTTTTTACTATTTTTTACTTTTTACAATTTAAATAATTGATATTTGATGTATAAAAACTGCTCAAAATTTCACAACAAACAGGTTGACAGATACTCAAATGGGATTGGTGTTCTAAAATTTTACAGTTTCCATCTCTTGATAACAATTTTTTAATTATTTTTAATATTTTTTACTATATACAATTAAAATAATAGATATTTTATTAACAAGAATTGTACAAAATTTCACAAGAAACAAGTTGGGCTATACTCGGATGGGATTGGTGTTCTTAAATTTGACAAATTTCATCTCTTGATAACACTTTTTTTAATTTTTTTTTACTTATTTTTAATATTTAAAATTTAAATAAATGATATTTTATGTATAGAAATTGTTCAAAATTTCACAACAAACAGGTTGGTGGATACTAAGATTGGATTGATGTTCTAAAATTTGACAATTTCCATTTTTTGATAACACTTTTTTAATTCTTTTTACTAGTTTTTTACTATTTACAATTTAAGTAATTGATATTTCATTAACATGAATTGCACAAAATTTCACAAGAAATAAGTTGGCCTATACTTGGATGGGATTGGTATTCTTAAATTTGAGAAATTTCATCTCTTGATAACACTTTTTTAATTTTGTTTACTTATTTTTAATATTTAAAATTTAAATAGTTGATATTTTATGTATAAAAATTGCTCAAAATTTCACAACAAACAGGTTGGAGGATACTCAGATGGGATTGGTGTTCTAAAATTTGACAATTTTCATCTCTTGACAACACTTTTTTAATTCTTTTTACTATATTTTACTATTTACATTTTAATTAATTGATATTTCTTAAACAAGAATTGCACAAAATTTCACAAGAAATAAGTTGGCCTATACTTAGATGGCATTGGTGTTCTTAAATTTGACAAATTCCATATCTTGATAACACTTTTTTAATTTTTTTTACTGATTTTTAATATTTAAAATTTAAATAATTGATATTTAATGTATAAAAATTGCTCAATTTCATAACAAATAGGTTGGTCGATACTCATATGGGATTGTTGTTCTGAAATTTGAAAAATTCAATCTTTTTTTGGTAACACTTTTTCAATACTTTTCTACTATTTTAACTATTTACAATTTAAATAATTCATATTATCTTCATAAAAATTGCTCAAAATTTCAAAAGAAACTTGTTGGCGATTATTCATAGGAGATTTATGTGATGAAATTTGAAAAATTCCTTCTTTTTATAACACTTTTTTATTTATTTTTAACTATTTTTAACAATTTAGAACTTTAATAATTAAGATTTTATATACAAAAATTGCACAAAATTTCACAAAAAAGAGGTTGGCCAATACTCGGATGGGATTTGTATCCTTAAGTTTGAAAATTCCATGTCATTGTACACTTTGTTAATTTTTTTACTATTTTTTACTATTTACAATTTAAATACTTGATATCTTATGTTTAGAAATTTCTTAAATTTTCACAACAAAAAGGTTGGCGGATACTCAGATGGGATTGGTATTCTAAAATTTGATAATTTTTATCTCTTGATAACACTTTTTTAATTCTTTTTACTATTTTTTACTATTTACAATTTGAATAATTGGTATTTCATATGTAAAAATTGCTCATAATTTCATAACAAACAGGTTGGCCGATAGTCAAATGGGATTTTTGTTCTGAAATTTTAAAAATTCCATCTTTTTGTAACAACTTTTAACTTTTTTTTCTTCTCCTTTTTACCAATTACAATATAAATAATTCATATTTTCTATATAAAAATTGCTCAAAATTTCACAAGAAACTCGTTGGCCAATACTCAAAGGTGATTGGTGTTATGAAATTTGAAAAATTCTCTCTTTTTCTAACAATTTATTAATTTTTTAACTATTTTCTAGTATTTTGAATTTTAATAATTGTTATTCCATAAACAAAATATGCACAAAATTTCACAAGAAACAATTTTGCCCATACTCGGATAGGATTGATGTTCTTAAATTTGAAAAATTTCATCTCGCAGTAAAACTTTGTTATTTTTTTTTACTATTTACAATTTAAGTAATTTATATTTCATGCATAAAAATTGCTCAAAAGTTCACAACAAACAGGTTGCCCAAAACTCAGTCAGCATTGCTGTTCTAAAATTTAAAAAATTCCATCTTTTGGTAACACTTTTTCAATTTTTTTAACTATTTTTTACCATCTAGAATTTAAATAACTCATATTTTCTACATAAAGATTGCTCAAAGTTTCACAAGAAAATCGTCGGCCAATACTGACAGGAGATTTCTGTGATGAAATTTGAAATATTCCTTCTTTTTGTAACACTTTTTAATTTTTTGAAATGATTTTTAATTATATAGAATTTTAATAATTAAGGTTTTATATACAAAAATTGCACAAAATTTCATAAGAAATAGGTTGGCTAATACTCGGATGGGATTGGTGTTCTTAAATTTGACAAATTTCATCTCACGGAAACACTTTGTTCATTTTTTTACTCTGTTTTACTATTTACAATTTTAATAAATGATATTTTATGTATAAAAATTGCTCAAAATTTCACAACAAACAAATTGGCGAATACTTAGATGGGATTGGTGTTCTAAAATTTTTCAATTTCGATCTCTTGATAACACTTTTTAATTCTTTTTACTATTTTTTACTATTTACAATTTGAATAATTGGTATTTCATATGTAAAAATTGCTCATAATTTCATAACAAACAGGTTGGCTGATAGTCAAAGGGGATTTTTGTTCTGAAATATTAAAAATTCCATCTTTTTGTAACAACTTTTAACTTTTTTTTCTACTCCATTTTACCAATTACAATATAAATAATTCATATTTTCTGTATAAAAATTGCTCACAATTTAACAAGAAACTCGTTGGCCAATACTTAAAGGTGATTGGTGTTATGAAATTTGAAGAATTACCTCTTTTTGTAGCACTTTTTTAATTTTTTAACTATTTTCTAGTATTTTGAATTTTAATAATTGTTATTCCATAAACAAAAATTGCACAAAATTTCACAAGAAAAGATTTGCCCATACTCGGATGGGATTGATGTTCTTAAATTTGACAAATTCCATCTCATGGTAAAACTTTGTTATTTTTTTTTACTATTTTTTACTATTTACAATTTAAGTAATTGATATTTTATGCATAAAAATTGCTCAAAAGTTCACAACAAACAGGTTGGCCGAAACTCAGACAATATTGTTGTTCTAAAATTTTAAAAATTCCATCTTTTGGTAACACTTTTTTAATTTTTTTTACCATCTGCAATTTAAATAACTCATATTTTCTACATAAAGATTGCTCAAAGTTTCACAAAAAACCGTCGGCCAATACTCATAGGAGATTTGTGTGATGAAATTTGAAAAATTCCTTCTTTTTGTAACACTTTTTTAATTGTTTGAAATGATTTTTCACTATATAGAATTTTAATAATTAAGGTTTCATATACAAAAATTGCACAAAATTTCACAAGAAATAGGTTGGCTAATACTCGGATGGGATTGGTGTTCTTAAATTTGACAAATTTCATTTCACGGAAACACTTTGTTAATTTTTTTTACTATGTTTTACTATTTACAATTTTAATAATTGATATTTTATGTATAAAAATTGCTCAAAATTTCACAATAAACAAATTGGCGAATACTTAGATGGGATTGGTGTTCTAAAATTTGACAATTTCGATCTCATGATAACACCTTTTTAATTCTTTTTACTTTTTTTTACTATTTACAATTTAAATAATTGATATTTTATATGTAAAAATTGCTCAAAATTTCACAACAAATAGGTTGGTCGATAGTCACAGGAGATTGGAGTTCTGAAATTTTAAAAATTCCATCATTTGGAAACAATATTTAATTTTTTTTACTATTTTTTAGCATTTAAAATATAAATAATTCATATTTTCTATATAAAAGTTGTTAAAAATTTCACAAGAAACTCGTTGGCCATACTTAAAGGGGATTGGTATTATGAAATTTGAAAAATTCCTTCTTTTTCTAACTAAAATTTAAATAATTGATATTTTATAAACAAGAATTGCAAAAAATTTCACAAGAAACAAGTTGGCCTATATGGGTTTGGTGTTCTTAAATCTGACAAATTCCATCTCTTGATAACAATTTTTTAATTTTTTTTTTACTTATTTTTAATATTAAAAATTTAAATAATTGATATTTTATGTATAAAAATTGCGCAAAATTTCACAAGAAATAGGCTAGTCGATACTTAGAGGGGATTGTTGTTCTAAAATTAGAAAAAGTCAATCTTTTCGTAAAAAAATTTCAATATTTTTTCTACTATTTTTTACGATTTACAATTTAAATAAGTTATATTATCTACATAAAAAATTGCTTAAAATTTTACAAGAAACCTGTTGGCTAATACTCATAGTAGATTTGTGTGAAGAAATTTGAAAGATTCCTTCTTTTAGTAACCCTTTTTTAATTTTTTACAACTATTTTTAACTCTTGAGAATTTTAATAATTAAGATTGTATACAAAAAAAATTTAACAAAATTTCACAAGAAACAGGTTTGTCAATACTCAGATGGGATTGGTCTTTTAAATTTGATAAATTCCACCTCATGGTAACACTTTGTTAATTTTTTTACTACTTACAATTTAAATAATTGATATTTTATGTATAAAAATTGCTCAAAATTTAACAATAAACAGATTGGCCGAAACTCAGAGGGGATTGTTGTTCTAAAATTTTAAAAATTTCATCTTTTGATAACACTTTTTCAATTTTTTTTACTTCTATTTACCATCTCCAATTTAAATAACTCATATTTTCTACATAAAGATTGCTCAAAATTTCACAAGAAACCGGTCGACCAATATTTATAGGAGATTTGTGTGATGAAATTTGAAAAATTCCTTCTTTTTGTAACACTTTTTTTATTTCTTAAAATATTTTTAACTATATAGATTTTTAATAGTTAAGATTTTATATACAAAAATTGCACAAAATTTTTTACAACTATTTTTAACTCTTGAGAATTTTAATAATTAAGATTGTATACAAAAAAAATTTAACAAAATTTCACAAGAAACAGGTTTGTCAATACTCAGATGGGATTAGTGTTCTTAAATTTGACAAATTCCATCTCATGGTAACACTTTGTTAATTTTTTTTTACTATTTTTTTACTTTATACAATTTAAATAATTGATATTTGATGTATAAAAATTGCTCAAAATTTCACAACAAACAGGTTGACAGATACCCAAATGGGATTGGTTTTGTAAAATTTGACAGTTTCCATCTCTTGATAACACTTTTTTAATTATTTTTACTATTCTTTGCTATATACAATTTAAATAATTGATATTTTATTAAGAATTGTACAAAATTTCACAAGAAACAAGTTGGGTTATACTTAGATGGGATTGGTGTTTATAAATTTGACAAATTTCATCTCTTGATAACACTTTTTTAATTTTTTTTACTTATTTTTAATATTCAAAATTCAAATAGTTGATATTTTATGTATAGAAATTGCTCAAAATTTCATAACAAACAGGTTGACGGATACTCAGATTGGATTAGCGTTCCAAAATTTGACAATTTCCATTTTTTGATAACACTTTTTTAATTCTTTTTACTATCTTTTACTATTTATAATTTAAATAATTGATATTTCATTAACATGAATTGCACAAAATTTCACAAGTAACAAGTTGGCCTACACTTATTTATTTATTTTTTACTTATTTTTAATATTTAAAATTTAAATAGATGATATTTTATGTATAAAAATTGCTCAAAAACAGGTTGTCCTATACTCAGATGGGATTGGTGTTATAAATTTTGACAATTTTCATCTCTTGATAACACTTTATTAATTCTTTTTACTATTTTTTACAATTTACATTTTAATTAATTGATATTTCATAAACAAGAATTGCAAAAAATTTCACAGGAAACAAGTTGGCCTATACTCTAATGGCATTGGTGTTCTTAAATTTGACAAATTTCATCTCTTGATAACACTTTTTTAATTTTTTTTACTGATTTTTAATATTTAAAATTTAAATAATTGATATTTTATGTATAAAAGTTGCTCAAAATTTCACAACAAATATGTTGGCCGACACTTAGAGGGGATTGCTATTCTAAAATTTGAAAAATTCAATCTTTTGGTAACACTTTTTCAATATTTTTTCTACTATTTTAACTATTTACAATTTAAATAATTCATATTATCTACATAAAAATTGCTCAAAATTTCACAAGAAACCTATTGGACAATTCTCATAGGTGATTTGTGAGATGAAATTTGAAAATTCCTTCTTTTTGTAACACTTTTTTAACTATTTTTAACTATTTAGAATTTCAATAATTAAGATTTTGTATACAAAAATTGCACAAAATTTCACAAGAAACCCGTTGGCTAATACTCAGATTAGATGGCATTGGTGTTCTTAAATTTGACAAATTTCATTTTTTGGGTAACAGCTTGTTAATTTTTTTTTACTATGTTTTACTATTTACAATTTAAATAATTGATATTTTATATAAAAAAATCTCTCAAAATTTCACAACAAATAGGTTGGCAGATACTCAGATGGGATTGGGGTTCTTAAATTTTACAAATTTCATCTCTTGATAACACTTTTTTAATTCTTTGAACTTTTTTTACTATTTACAATTTAAATAATTGATATTTTATATATAAAAATTGCTCAAAATTTCACAACAACAGGTTGGCCGATATTCATAGGGGATTAGTGTTTTGATATTTGACAAATTCCATCTTGTGGTAACAATTTTTAAATTTTTTTCTACTATTTTTTACCATTTACTATTGAAATAATTCATATTATCTACATAAAAAATTCCCAAAATTTCACAACAAACCCGTTGGCCAATACTAAAATGGGATTGGTGTTATGAAATTAGAAAAATTCCTTCCTTTTGTAACGTTGTTTTATTTTTTTTTACTATTTTTTACTAATTACAATTTAAATAATTGATATTTAATAAACAAAAATTGCACAAAATTTCGCAAGAAACGAGTTGGCATATACTCGGATGGGATTAGTGTTCTTAAATTTGGAAAATTCCATCTCATGATAACACTTTTTTAATTTTTTTTTCTTATTTTTAATATTTAAAATTTATATAATTGATATTTTAGGTATAAAAATTGCTAAAAATTTCACAACACATAGGTTGGCCGAAACTCAAAGGGTATTGCTGTTCTGAAATTTTAAAAAATTCAATTTTTTGGTAACACTTTTTCAATATTTTTCTACTATTTTAACCATTTATAATTTAAGTAATTCAAATTATCTACATAAAAATTGCTCAAACTTTCACAACAAACCCGTTGGCCAATATTTGTAGGAGGTGTATGTAATGAAATTTGAAAAATTCCTTCTTTTTGTAACTCTTTTTTAATTTTTTTTAACTATTTTTAACTATTTAGAATTTAAATAATCAAGATTTTGTATACAAAAATTGCACAAAATTTCACAAGAAACCCGTTTGCCAATACTCGGATGGCATTGGTGTTCTTAAATTTGACAAATTTCATCTCATGGTAACACTTTGTTAATTGTTTTTACTATTTTTTATTATTTACAATTTAAATAATTGATATTTTATACAACAAACAGGTTGACAGATATTCAGATGGGATTGGTGTTCTGAAATTTTACAAATTTTATCTCTTGATAACACTTTTTTAATTCTTTTTACTATTTTTTAATATTTAATATTTAAAAAATTGATATTTTATATATAAAAATTGTTCAAAATTTCCTAACAAACAACTTGGGCGATACTCAAAGGGGATTAATGTTCAGAAATTTGAAAAATTTCATCTTTTTTTAATTCTTTATAATTTTTTTTACTATTTTTTACCATTTACAATTTAAATAATTCATATTTACTACATGAAGAATGCTCAAAATTTCACAACAACCTTATTGGCTAATACTAAAATGGGATTTGTGTTATGAAATTTGAAAAATTCCTTCTTTTAGTAACACTTTTTTTTTAATTTTTTAACTATTTTTTAGTATTTATAATTTTAATAATTGATATTTTATATACAAAAATTGCACAAAATTTCACATGAAACAAGTTGGCCAATACTCATATAGGATTGGTGTTCTTAAATTTGACAAATTTCATCTCATGGAAACACTTTGTTAATTATTTTTTTACTATTTTTTACTTTTTACAATTTAAATAATTGATATTTTAGGGAAAAAAATATTGCAAAATTTCACAACAAACAGGATGGTCGTACTCTCAGGGGATTGGTGTTCTAAAATTTGAAAAATTCTATCTTTTGGTATCAATTTTCAAATTTTTTTTCACCTATTTTTTTATCATTTCCAAAACTTAATAATTCATATTATCAACATAAAAAATCTCAAAATTTCACAAGAATTACGTTGGCAAATACTCAAAGTGGATTGGTGTTATGAAATTTGAAAAATTCATTCTTTTTGTAACACATTTTTTAATTATTTTTCCTATTTTTTACTATTTACAATTTAAATAATTGATTTTTTATAAACAAGAATTGTACAAAATTTCACACGAAACAGGTTGGCCAATACTCGGATGGGATTGGTGTTTTAAATTTGACGAATTCCATCTCATGGTAACACTTTGTTAATTTTTTTTTACTATTTACAATTTAAATATTTGATATTTTATGTATAAAAATTGCTCAAAATTTTACAACAAATAGGTGACGGATACTCATAGTGGATTGTTGTTCTAAAATTTGAAACATTCTGTAAGGCCCCTTTTTATTTCTGCCCTAAAGTTAGTGGGCTGCCCTACAGTATTGGGCCTAAAGGCCGACCCCTTTGGAGTTTGCAGCGGGAGATCATGTATTCTTGAGGGTAACCCGAACCACGGGCGTGGGAAGGGCTCTCCGCTCAAGGAAACTTTCGCCTAAATTCCTTGGCCCATATCAGATCACGAGGAGGATTGGACTGGTGGCCTACGAGATAGCCTTACCGCCGCAGTTGGCGAACCTTCATCCGGTGTTTCATGTGTCACAACTGAGGAAGTATGTATTCGACCCGGCCCACGTGTTGGAGGCTGAGGATATACAGATCAGGGAGGATCTCACAGTGGAAGTACCACCCATCGCTCTTGAGGATAGCAAGGTTGAGGAACGTCGTGGGAAGACCGTTAGTCTTGTTAAAGTTATTTGGGATCGGAGGACGGGTGACTCGACGTGGGAGTTAGAGGAGGACATGAGAAAATCACATCCACATCTGTTTACCTAGTGAGTCTTTACTTTCGAGGTCGAAAATTTTCTTGTTGGGGAGAATGTAAGGCCCCTTTTTATTTCTGCCCTAAAGTTAGTGGGCTGCCCTACAGTATTGGGCCTAAAGGCCGGCCCATAGGATAAAAGCTTTCATGTTGCCCTAATCCCACACTCATTTTCATTCTCACAGACCCAGCCGTCAACCCTTTCTCCCTCTCACGAAAAGCTCTGCTAGGGTTAGGTTTCTGCCATCTTCAAGCTAGCTCGAAGCTATTCTCTACTCCATTTCCTCCATTCGCTCCTTGAGCTGTTGTGCTCGTGCGTTCGGTGTCGAGGGAGTGTTGGGTCGTTTGCTAGCTTATTCCAGGTACGGGGAAGCTAGAATCCTTTGTTTGTTTGGTGCGAGTATGCTATTTTGTGTGCTTGGTGATTCTCTTTTGTGTTTACCTGTTGATATGGATGTATGATACGGTGGGATTGTTGCTTGTGGTACGTATTTGCGTCTCTTGCAGGTGAAAACAGTGGCGGGCACTGTTAAACTCGCCCAAGCGAGCTAGTCTCGCCCAGGTGAGATTAACAGAGGCTCGCCTAAGCCTTTTTCTCCACGAATGGTCGCCCAAGCTACCTGCTGTGACTTTTGAGCGAGCAGGCAACTCGCCCATGCGAGAGGGATCTCGCCTAAGCGAGATCCCGTGTTGCCCACGCTCTTGTTCTTGTGCCTCGCCTAGGCGGAGGGGGTAGCTCGCCTGAGCGAGACCCCTCAACCTGAGCGAGCTGCTGGGCGAGACTATGCTGTGTTCGAATGTCTATTGGTCCCTGAATGATCTATTTTGGTTGAGTATGATTATATGAGGAGTGATCTGTATATAATAGAGCATGAAGTATACTTTTGGCATGATTCATGAATTTGTGGATGATGGGTTGGTATGAGACTTAGCATGTGAAATGAATGTGTGGTTTGAAATTAAAGGAACATGGTATTGACATGAGATGAGACCCTAGACTCATGGGATGGTGATGATCAGTGGTATGGATTCACAATGTGATGCGTATGAGGGATAAAACTCATGGATGGGTATGGAATTGTAAACATGCTTTTGATGTTCTCCTAATGTGGTTTATGAATGTTGGTCCGTGTTAGCGTGTAATTCCTTGGGGTCTCTAGGTGAGACCTCCGGGGCTACGCTTCAGTGGTCGGGACGTAATTCCATGGCCCCTGTTAGTGGGTGTCCATGGTGGTGCCCCATCTGTATAACTAGGTAAGGATTCAAGGTAAGGTTGCATCCTGACACTCTGAGGAGCCAGTTAGTCTCACCTAGAGCGGACTGACTCCTGTGGTGAGAGTAGCAGGAGGCCTGAAATCCAGTAAGGGCTAACCTTGTGGTGAGGGAGATTTGATTCATCGTAACACTTGTAACACATAGCTCAGGATCGAGCAGCTCAGGGTCGAGCAGAGGTATCCACCACAAGTGCAAGCATCCGCTGAATCCGACCAAGTTATACATATCCGGATGAGTCGAGTCGAGTCGTAGTGTATTGAATGAAGAGTTATAACATGCTTGATTGTTATATGGATATGAGATGATGATAATGTATTTGACTATATGATGAATATGTATTGGCTCTAGCTTACCCGTTTGTTTGTATGGTTGTATTGTATGTGGCTGTTCTTCTTGCGATGATCATCAATTTGATTGATGGGAGCAGATGGGCGAAGTTCTCGTGGTCAACAAGGGAATGGCGATTCCGCTACCTAGTCATCGGGGTTATATCTTATACTTCTTTCCGTCATGTATTCTTTAGGGCTATGACCCTTGTATTCGTGGTTATTAGATTGTAAACTCTTAGTTGAACAGTTTTCTGCTTTTGTTGGCATCGTGGTGTGCCTAATTTTGTAGGGGTGATGTTGGAAACCCCAGGACTGCGTGGTTATACTATTTTTATGTGTGGCGTTTCCTTTAATTGCGTTTATAAATTAAATGGGACGTTACATTTATGGTATCAGAGCGGTCATTCCTTAGGTCTGTGGACTTGGAGGTCCGCTTAGCTTTCTCTGTGTATCTTCTAAGTGTTCTTAGTTAAATTCTTGCCTTTATCGAGCCTAACCAAGTGATTTTCTGTGTGCCAGTGGACTATGGCACCTCCTCGTCGAGCTTCTCAATCATTCTAGGGGGACGCACCCGATATCGCCAGAGCCATAGAGGCGATGGTAGCAGCTATGGCGCAGCAGAGTGCTGCGATGATGCAGCAGAATGAGGCATCCATGCAGCGACAGGCGGTGTCGCTGGAGCAGCAGCAGGCTGTGATGCAGTAGATGGAGGCTACGAGAGTAGCTGCTGAGGATGCTCATCGACAGCACATGGAGGCCCTCCGCCAGTTGGAGGAGAACAGGGCGACTGCCCCTGTGTTCGGTCCTGAGCCACGACCTGCAGTCAGGGAGTGGAGCCTGGAGGACTTTCTGAAACATCACCCGACGAAGTTTGACGGGAAGACCAGTCCTGACGCCGCAGACCAATGGCTGAAGGACCTAGAGCGCATCTATGACGCCAAGATGTGCCCTGCGGAGAACAGGTTGGCGTTCTTAGTTTATATGCTCACGGGGAAGGCGGAGCATTGGTGGAGCAGCACCAGATCCATCTTAGAGGAGAGAGATGACCCAGTGACATGGGAAACTTTCAGGGAGAGATTCCTATCCGAGTACTTTCCTGACAGCATCCGGTACGCCAAGGAGGTGGAATTCCTCCAGTTGACCCAGGGAGGGAAGACTGTCACTGAGTATGCCGAGAGGTTCAAACACCTCAGCCGTTTCTACACCCTGCCACTCGATGAGGAGTGGCGATGCAGGAAGTTCGAGAACGGGCTCCGCGGTGACATCCGCCTGATGGTAGCTCCCTTGTCCATCAAGGACTTTGTCGCTCTGGTGGAGAAGGCCAAGGTGATGGAGAAGATGAAGCGGGAGGTGGAAGGCCAGCGCCCACAGCAGCCACAGCCGTCGCAGAGGATAGGTGGACCATCTGGGTCCAGGCCCAGACATGAGGAGAGGAGGAGACCGTATGATAGACCACACCCTCAGTCTCAGGGGTCTAGGGGTCTTCCTCCTCAGTAGGGTCGAGTGCAGTGTTACATATGTGGAGGACCCCACCCGAGATACGCCTGTCCACGTAGGGAGGGTTACCGTAGGTGCAACAACTGTGGCAAGGAAGGCCACTTTGGGAGAGATTGCCCCAACCTTGCTAGGGCGGCGACACGCCCTCCAGTTCAGGCACCCCAGCAGCATCAGGGGAGGGACAAAGGCAACAGGCCTCAGGCGACGGGCAGAGTCTATGCCATGACCGGAGCTGAGGCTGCAGGTTCAGGTAACCTTGTTATGGGTTATTGTGT
>Ga0214545_1006861_pt1 | contig 19509 bp, 10 predicted proteins | sample CNSS4metaG_FD_160064 | JGI IMG/M metagenome (GOLD analysis project Ga0214545, IMG submission 160064) | Root nodule microbial communities from cowpea collected in UCLA plant growth center, Los Angeles, California, USA - CNSS4 | ecosystem: Host-associated > Plants > Roots > Nodule | place: USA...
CATGACAGTAGTGTAAAAAGGATATGGGTTAATGAAACAATGCAAAAATTTGGGTTACATTTTAACCTATGAACCGAAAGACTATGCCAAGATGAAAATTGGAATCTAATTTTTATATACTTCAAGTGGACTTAAATGCCCTCACTTTATTTCATCATTAACATCTTTTCCTAACCAAAATTGTGAAAAGTTAATGTGTCTACACCAAAATACCATCACCAGACTCATGATATCTATTCATGGAGGCATCACAATGCAATATAAGAGTTTAACAGAATTAGCAATTCAATCCCATTACAGGTACAAGCTTTTCATTTAGAATTATACAACTATTATCAAAATAAATGAGGTGGTATAGATTGTTGAAATGAAAATATAATCTTATTGAAACCAAAAACAATTAATGAATCACCAATAACAATTCAGACAATTTCAATTTGGACTAAGCATCAATTATCAATCAAACCAAAAACAGAACCAATCCAAATGCATATAATAATTCAACCAATCTCAATTTGGACTAAGCATCAATCAGCAATAATTAAACCAAAAACAAAACCAATCGGCAAACACACCTTACAATGGCTTTGATATCTCGCAAACACACCACAAGATCAGTGCTCTGGGACCAACGGACGTGGGAAGACCGAACACAATCCCTTACAAAACAAAGAACCATGTGAGAACAAGTATGAGCGATCACCATTCGGTAAACCACAATGAATTAAACTCACCAAAACGAGGGTGAGGGTCGAACAGTGCAGTGGCCGGCGAGGGTGGAGAGGTGACGACACCGGCAATCCAGAACATAATTCCTTACAAATCAAAAACCTATGAGAAAACCTAACAGCGATAACAATGACAAGAAGAAGAATGAATTAAACTCATCAAAACAAAGGTAAGGGTTGACAAATGCGATGGCCAACGAGAATACAGAGCCGCTCCGACATGGAACCCAGATGATCTTGGAACGTGGAACTCAGACCCACGATGGCAGCGGAGAGGCGACGGTAGCGTAGAGGCGACGACAGCGACGAGGTGACGGCAGCGCAATCGCGATGTTAGTGAGTAGCGACAATGTTAATTGGCATGGTGAATTTGGGGGAAGAAAGTGAATTTGGGGAAAAGGAAATTGAAATGCGGTTTCATAATACCGCGAACTTTACCAAAGGATATCATTCGTCGGTAAGTACACGACATTCGTCGATAAATAAGTGGCTAATTTCACATAGACATTACCGACAAATTAATCCGTCGGTAACTAAGTTCATAACTCCATACAGGCATTATCGACGTATTAATCCATTGGCAATGAAAACCATGAGTGTCCGTCGGTAAGTCTGTCGGTAAATGTCAATTACTGATGGATATATATCCGTCGGTATACATTCGTCGCTAAATATGATATTTCTTGTAGTGTACGTATGAATCACCATCCGTAACAACCACATGGAGCTAACCAATATGAACTACCATCCATATTCTCATACAAGATTCCCAACATCACCGGTCACAACCCGTGAGTAACAATCAAGTGGAGCTAGCCAATACGAGCCACCACTCATATACTCCCTTAGGATTTCCAGCATCACCAACTACCACTCGTGATCGTTACAAGAAATTATTGATTTACCTACTGATTATTACATACGAATATAAATCCATAGGTAAATTTAGTCTTCCATACCCATTTTACATGCGGATCTGAATCAATAGATAAATTCAGTCTTGCATACGTGTATTTACCTACTAATTTTAATATGTATGTAAATACATGATACATACCGATTTAAATCTGTATGTAACCTTAACATTGAGTTATATACAAATTTTAGTACGCATCCGATCAAAACAATTATAAATTTCAACCATCCCGCTAATTTCATCTCATATACCCTTATCTTTGTTAAAGGGCATCGTGAAAACCCTAATGACTTCTCCCTTCCTCCTCGGTGCCAATCATCGTCACCCTTGTGCCCCACATTCGCGACCTTGACTCCTTTTGCCGTCCACTTTCTCTGAAGCAATCTTCACATAGCAGAACCTCAAGTCGTAGACCACCATCGTGCTTCTTGAGTCTACCATTGATGGGGTTCTAGATTTGGACTGGCGCACAGCCCTCTACAATCACCCTCTTTCTTAAAGTAGTTCATGGAGGAGATCTTATGAGCGAAACCCCAACTCGCATATTCTCGTCGCACTTTGTCTCGCCATTACCCTCGATGGGGCTCCAGATTTGGACACTTGCTACGAGGAGTATGTCAACGATGGCGAGGATCTAGTCGAAGCCTTTCTCGAAGAGTCTTAGCTTCTCCGCGATCCCTAGGTGAGGATTCACTTTTGTGTGTGTTGTGTTGTGCATTTGAGAACAACAAAGGTGATGGAAGGCACACACAATGAGGTTAGTCGCTCTAGCAGGAGAAAAAGAGAATGGGAGACATTTTTTAGATTTTTCGTAGGCTGAACATGATGAGTTTTTTAGGGTTTTTCCGTATATTACCTTTTTTCTTCATCACCCCTCCTTCTAATCCATTTTTGAATATGACTAATTTGAATATAACAGTTGTGACTCAATCTTTAGTCGATGAATATGGTGGCTTCTTAGCTTCTTAGGCCCCCAAATTGCGAAAGTGATGCAATTTAACATTTTGACTTGATTGCTTGGTTAAAACATTTGAAAAGATTTTCTAAAGAGCACACATCACTTGAATACATGAAAAATTTTCAAAGATTACGTAGAGCTTTTCTTGCTTCAAGGAATTTGGTGACAAAGTGAAAAATTGGATAACTTTGAATGAGCCATTGACTTATAATCAACAAGGTTATACGGGTATACAATAGGAATAATGGCATCGGGTCGATGTTCTTCTTGGTTGAATACTAGTTGCATTAATGGCGGTGGTTTTGGAATAGAACCCTATTTAGTCATGCAGCACCAACTTCTTTCTTATGCAACAACGATTAATGTGTACAACACCAAGTACGAGGTTAGTTATTATTAAACCTTGAAGATCTTAAGTTTCTTAGATCTGACGGTATGTTTGAATAATTTTTAATAAAGTGTGGATGCAGAGGATTCAAAATGGTTTGATATGCATCACTTTGAATTTTAATTAAATAATTTTTAATAAAGTGTGCATGTAAAGGATTGAAAATAGTTTGATAAGCACGACTTTGAATTTTATTTGAATAATTTTTAATAAAGTGTGGATGCACGGGATTCAAACTGGTTTGATAGGCATAACTTTGAATTTTATTTGGTGCGAGCCACACTCAGAAAACATACTTGATTGAGTAACTACTGAACGTATTGACTTCATGTTTGGATGGTAAAGTACTTCCTCCATATCAAAATGTATAGTAAATAGTTAGAATGGTGTGCTAAAATATTCTTACTTTTATTCTGGTATGTGGGACTTGGGTTCATGAAAAATCTATATTGAAAAGAAACAAATAAGGTAAAAAAATCACGTAAGGGAAATCCATTTTGATATCTTGAGGTATTTAGGATGTAATAAAACTAATTTATTATTCAGATCTATAATTCGTAAATAAGGATTTGTTTTGTGTTTGATAACTATACCTCTTCAATGCAAATAATAATAATAAATAAATGCACCAGAATTAAGTAACATTGGAAGCAATTATATTACATATGTCCTTGGAAATTTTTCACGTAAGCAATTTTATAAAATAACATATTTATTATCATTATTATATATATATATATATATATATATATATATATATATATCAAAATGGGTTTCAACTCGTGAGTCAACCCGGCTCAAAAAAATTTAAATTTTTCAAAGGTGGTTTGAACTCAACCCGTGTAACATCTCATTTAAATAATAACATAATTAATATATATATATATATATATATATATCAAAATGGGTTTCAACTCGTGAGTCAACCCGGCTCAAAAAAATTTAAATTTTTCAAAGGTGGTTTGAACTCAACCCGTGTAACATCCCATTTAAATAATAACATAATTAAATGAAATCTTACACCGAATAATATAAAGAGCCAAGTTGCGGAGTATAAAGTCATTTCTTACAGTTATCCAAGGTACTTAAAAGGAAATACTAAAGCTCATTACAATGCCTACAACCCAAAAGGAGTAAGAGATAGCCAGTATTCAAAATAAAGCCTTAGGGGCAATACAGTACACAGGCCTTCGCCCTAAAGAAAAGCTCAAAGAGACAAGAAGTCCAACACGGGTAGAGTGTGCAGCGAAACCATCCCTTCTTTGTTGACCTCGAGTTCCTCTCGCATCTGCTCCCATCAATAAATTGATGATCATCGCAACGGTAGAAGAACAACATACAAGGCAATCAAACAAGCAAAAGGGTAAGCTAGAGCCAAAAAGATTTATCATGCAATCAGATATACTTTCACAGTCCAATATACATACATCATCTAAGCATGTTATGACCTCCCAATCAATACACTAAGACTCAACTCGACTCATCCGGATATATATAATCTGGTCGGATTCAGCGGATGCTCGCACTTGTGGTGGATACCTCTGCTCACCCCCGAGCTTCTCACCCCCGAGCTATGTGTTACAAGTGTTACAAGTGTTACAATGAATCAATTCCCTCACACACAAGGTTAGCCCTTAATGAATTTCAGGCCTCCTGTTACTCTCACCAGAGGAGTCAGTCCGCTCTAAGTGAGACTAACTAACTCCTTAGAGTGTCAGTATGCAATCCTTACCTTGAATCTTACCAAGTTATATAGATGGGGCACCACCATGGACACCCACTAACAGGGGCCATGGAATTACGTCTCAACCACTAAAGCACGACCCTGAAATCCCACCTAGAGATTTCAAGGAATTATGCACTGACCACAAACCAATCATGTTCAATCAATCAAGTAATGTTTACCATACACAATATCTCATGCCAACCTTTACAACCCATTCTCATTCATAACCAAATGTTGAATCCATACCAACTCATCCTTCCCAAACAATGAATATATATTTGTATTTCATATCAATACCATGTCTCCTTGATACCAACCATCTCATTTAAATCACATGCCACGTTCATACCAAACCCATCATCCACAATTCATGAATCACATCACTCATGCATAATCATTTATCACATGCTTTTAATATAACAATTAGATTCAAGCCAGTAATAACTATTCAAGATCAGAGAAACAACCAAACTACAACGCTCTTGCGATAAAAACTGCTCTCACTACAGAGCTATAATTCAAGATCGGACCGATCAAAGTCAAAAGGTATGTGTTAAGGATCAGCTGTTAAAATATCAGCTCGATCCAACGGTTCACGAAGTAATAACCTTAATTTTACGAAAAGTGTGCAGTGTTGTCAACAACAGAAATTTAGTGACCTTGCGATAAAAACCGCTCTCACTACAGAGCTCCAATTTAAGATCCGACCTGTCAAAGTCAAGAATTATGTGTTAAGGATCAGCTGTTAAAATATCAGCTCGATCCAACGGTTAACGAAGTAGTAACTTTCATTTTACGAAAAGTGTGCAGTGTTGTCAACAACACAAATTCAGTGACCTTGCGATAAAAACTGCTCTCACTACAGAGCTTCGATTAAAGATCCGACCGGTCAAAGTCAAGAATTATTTGTTAGGGATCATCTGTTAAAATTTCAGCTCGATCCAACGGTTAACGTAGTAGAAATATTCATTTTACGAAAAGGGTGCAGTGTAGAAAAAGAGTAGCGCCACATCAATCAAACATACTTGTACACCATACATTTTTATTCGACCAACAACCTCATTCAAGCATCACAACCATGCAACAGACCAAAAATCGGCAAAATAACTTTAAAAGCATAAACCCTAGCTTCCCTTACTTGGAAAAAGCTAGTTAAAACGACCCTGACCCTTAAGCGAATGAGCAAGACAGCTCCAAGAGCATATTTAAGAGCTAAAAATCTCAATACAGAGGAAGCACGAGATTATTACGAGGAACCCTAACGGCAAGCACGAAGATTAAACTAAAAGAGAAGAGTATGCATCGGAAGTAACTTACGTGAGTGAAAGAAATGGGTTGAACTCAGTTGAACTTGGATGAACCCCAAACCCTAACAGAGGAATGTTACTGTCTAAGAGAAAGGAGGCTATTTTTCTGAAAGTGAGAAGAATGAAAGTGTTTCAGCTGGTTTAGGGGCTTTGGTTCCTTATGGGTCAGCCCTAGGCCCAACTTATTTGGGGCAGTCCTTTAAAATAAAGGTAGTAAAGTAAGTGAGCCTTACAACCCGACACACTTAACCCATAGGTTAAATGGGTTCGAGCCGGGTTGAAGGTGGGTTGACCCACTTAACCCACCAACATTTTTTACAATTTTTTTTATTTTTTTTTAATAATTATTTACTACTCCTAATTATACATGTTCACAATTTCATATTTTTAAATGCTAGAATGTTGCTCAATAATATTTAGATAATTTGAATGTTTAATTAATTTGATTGTCAAGTTATAGACGTTGATACTTTAATCTTTAACTATAATCTTTATAGTAAATTACTTAAGCAACCATCTTACAAGCAAATTTTTCTAAATTAGCATGACAAAAATGTGTAGTTTTTTTTATTTATATTTTTTTGAATAACATAACAGAAAATGTGTAATATTACTCATGTTTTCTTGGACTATATGGACACTTTTTTTGAAACAATTCATCATATATTGGTGGTAAGCATGATGAAGACATTGGTTCTTGATTTTACTGTGATTGTCATCTCATGGATTGATTAAAACATTATTTAAATATTTGAACACTTAAAAATAAATAAATAGATAATTTTTTTATGTGGATTGGTGAACCAACCCACTTAACCCACCAACCCGTAGTAGATTGAACCGGGTTGCAAAATTTCTGATTCACCATAAAATGAGTCGAGTTGAGTTCACGTATTTTTAACCCGGCTCGTGGTGAGTCAACCCGTGTGAGCCGGGTTGGCTCACTTTGACATGTTTATATATATGTATATGTATATGATGAATTTGAGATGTATAATACATGTTGATACCTATCTTCATAGATAATAAATGTAAGCTTCTGAATGTAGATGGTTCACAAGTTTAGTTTGATTTTCATAATAATAACAAAAGATATTTAATTTTCATGATCATGCAGGTTGCTTCAGATTGGTGGTATGTTTATCCAAGAGGATTTCTAGACCTTTCATTATACACTAAAGACAAATACAACAATCGTTTAATTTGTATCACTGAAAATGATAAATAACCTTCAATATCACATTTATTTTCCTTTAAATTAATGCTTTAAAAACTAGTTACCAATAAAACAATGAAAGAGTGAAAAAAAAAAAAACTCGGGATTTTATTTTCGGTACATATTTGAAGAAAATATGCCACATTAAATTTTCAATGTTTTCTTATAGGTATAAATGATTATGATCATCCATCACTCTCACTTAAAGAGTCTATCTTAGATATGTTGATTATCATTATCGGCATCTATATTATCTTCAAGCAGCAATTAAGTTAATTTCTTTAACTTTTTAAAGAGATTTTTTTGTTTGCTAGTATGACATATCTTTTGCAGGAAATTGCTACTTGCTAAAATTCCCGTGCTGATTGTGTCACACTGATTATTTTGGTCACTAGGCCTAGTAAATTTTGGTAATGTGGCCTATGCTACAATCTCAACTATATGCGTTTTGGTTTATTTATGCTTTGATAGGTTACGGACCAATTCCAAACATTCTTTGCCCGGAGAATTACTCCACTACAGTGCACGACCTCTGCACTGCTATTTAAGCTCTAGAGTTTTGGATAGGAGACATCATTATCACATACTCGGTGCATGTGATGTTCAATTCTTTAGAACTTGCTGGAGTCTTCGCCATTCATGTCATTGTTTGTGTTTTTGAAGGTTCCACAAACAAAGGACATGCCCCTTCAAGTCATCTCTGAATTCTTATGCAAGGCAGGCTGCTCCAACCAAGAACTTTAGTTGTATACAATGTATGCCTTTATAGTTGTTGAAGGCCCTTATATATAATGTATAACTTTAGTTGTTGAAACACCCTATCTCGTCTTTATATATTCTGCTTTACAGATTCAAGCATATAATATGGATGTATTATTCTTTCGTATAAATATAATTAATTCTCTGCATACGTATTGGTGCTAGTTTCATGAGAAATTTCAATATGTCTAAAGATAAAACTAATGTGATCAAAGTTATAATGGGTATATGAGTAGGTACATACAAATATATCAGTAGGTAAATTATTTGCAGATAAATCAACAGGTAATATCTACGGTTTTATCGGTAGGTAATTACCCACCAATAAATTCGTAGAATTTGCTACATCCAGTTTACCTACAGATTTTTGTCCGTAGATAATCCGTAGGTAAATAAATTTTACCTACAGATTTTGTGTTTTACATACGGATTTCTGTAGTAGGTAATACTACTTTTTCTTGTACATGCTCATAATACATTATAAGCCACCACTCGTGAATGGCTCTCAACAGGTCTCAACCCAAAGCCATTATCCAAAACAATGTAGACCACACGAAATCTCCAATTAACAACCCCTACCCCATGTGCTATAACCTGGCATAGCCTAAGCGCCGCTAGGCGAAATATCGTTGTAGACCACCTAACGGGTACCATACTCCACCAAGCACCATGCGCTCCAAAAGTCACTATTTTTGCAGTTATCGCCTGGCAGGACCATCCTCATCCAAACATCACATGTTCCAGGGGCCACTATTTGCACAGCTATCACTTAACGAAATCATCCCACTACCAAGCATTACGCGCTCTAGGGACCCCTTGTTTTTGTTGTTATTGCCTAGCGGTTCAGACCTCACCACCAGTTGCTATACCAGTAACGCGCACTGTACTAGTTTTGAGCACTCCAACAAGGTTTAGGCACATCAATCATGCAATTTCACAAATCCAAAATACCAAATACTCTTATGTATGACACCCCACGACTCAAATACCCCTTACCATCTTAAGTGCCTCATTCTCTATGCATATCCATACATCTACTCACATATTTAAATTTATGCTAGCATTCCACTTCAACTTATGAATAATACCTGTTCACATCAAGCATAAATCAACAACACTCTACTCACTTAAACACCAAATTCTATACACCAATGGAAATCAAATTATCACTTCACTCCTCCTATGCATGCCTTTACTAACTACTAATTTAAACAAATGTCTAACCCCAAAGAGACACTCAAATTCATATACTTTCTCATACAGTACCAACACCTCCTTCCCACTAGTGCTCCCTAGAACTTAACTTCAACCAGTACCTACCCAATTCTTTTATCTTTGAACCTCACACCAAAATCAGGTTTGACACCAATAACTCATCACCTTCCATATAATAACCCATAACTACTTCATGCTTTACCTATTATCTCATTATCCTTGAATGAATACAGTAACCACCTACAATATTCCAATCCCAAAACCTTCACCTCGCAAACCACACACTATAGTTTCCACTACGCTAGCACATGGTTGCACCCAGTTTTTTGCGAAGCGGTGCATCTAATTTTGGGAAATTTTCATAGTTTGTTAGCACATGTACGAACCCTAACACCCCAATTACCCTTCCTTTAATAAATTTCAACTCGATAACCTCCAATGATGTGTATTACTCCAATGTATAATCCATCAGAATTCAAACGCACAGAGTTTCATCACATTTCATACAACAATTATCCCTTAAACTCAAAATCCCCAAATTTCCCAAACTCTAACATGCATTCAGGTTCATACAAACAATTATTCATCCAATACCTCAAAACACAACACCAATCCATGAATTCATGACATCAATCATTCAACAAGTTATTAAAGACCCATTTTCCCCTAATCAAAATGGCCCAGAACTCACGATGAATGCCCGCCAAGCGGTTCATGCAAGAACCTAGAAAACTGGGTTACTCTTGTTGGGTCACATTGCGAGCCTTCTATACGGACAGGAGATTTCTAGGCAAGACTTGAAACTTGATTTAGAAATCATGAGTAGCCTGGGTGGACCTTCAATAGTCACCAGGCAGTTTGTGGAAAAAATTTCAGAAACAAGAAAAGTCATAGAATTTGGTAGAACCAAAAGCCAACATGAAATCATTCATCATACCATTATATAATTAAATATTAAACATGAAATGCAACTCCCCTAACCTAGATTCTTTTCTCCTTTTACAAATCCTAGAGTCTTTCCTAGCCCAAGTTTGCCTTAGCTCTTGCCTCCAAATCTAAAAGATTCTTCCCAACCCTCAATTCACTCTCTTTTGTGCACAAACCTCACCCCTCTCAAGTTTATATTCAATCCCTCTGTTAGTTCTCTAAACCTTTCCTCCACCTCTACTTTTTAGCCCCAATTTAATTATGCTAATTAAAAAATGAAAATTGAATTAAAATGAAGTTAATGGCCATTTAAGTGTCACTGCAAGGTGGTTTCCCAACCCTTCCAACTGCTCCCTATGACGGTTAGAGTTTCTGAACCTTCCAATCCATAGTAAAAAGCAAATTGGTCGAAAAGGAAGCTATTTTTGGCATCTATCAAGGTTCAAACTCACATCCATACAATTACTAAGCATATTCACCACAAGACTCGAACCCAAGTCCTCTCAACACCACTTCACACACTCAACCACTTGAGCTACCATTGCTCCTTGTCATAACTCCTGCATTAATTACTATAAATATCCTTTTACCCACATTTATATTAAAGAAATATTTATTTATTTTTTTAATTTTCTCGGGTCTTACAACAAACCCTCAACAAAAATGGGAATCATAATACCCTTAAATAATTATTTCGAAACATGAAAAATGTCATTCGTATTCATGGTTGGTCATCATTAACCCTAAAAGAAACAAAAAAGCTAAGGTTTAGGGGACATAATACTTACCCAAACTCCCACCTCACAATGGCAACCTCGTGAACAAGTCTTGGAAGCCCAAAGCACGCGAACCATTGGGGCGAAACATGAAGCCCAGATGCAAGACCGTGTTTGTTAACTCACTTTTTCAGTCATTTTTAAGAGTTAAACAAAACTCAAACAATTCCCCCTAATGAAGTATAGGGAAATTGACTCGAGATCGAATTCAAGGAAATGGTGCGTGTTGACCATAGCTTGTATAATTTAATCTCGCTTAAATTAAAATAAAAGGAAACAAAGAAGGGGAAAGAAAATAAAACAAAGAAAAGAAACTAAAGCAAAACAGATTTTATTCACTTGCAGACTAAACTATCTAAATGCATAATTACAAGCAACAAAAGATATGCAGAAATGATACAGATGCATGGGACCTAATCAATATAAGAAACTAGATATAAATGGAATGCAAGTGAACCTAGATGAATAGCATGATGCTTGATCAACTTAGCCATGAGAGAATCTATGCATAATTGATGCAAAATCTAAATGCGTGAATACACTATGTCTTAATGCAAAATATAAGATGGAATCTAAATGGAATGATGAATTAGACTAAAATGAACGTGAATTCAGATTCAGACCTTATTCAAATCTAGTTATCATGCACATGTGATAAATGGTGGTCGTAGCACGTAATCAGTAACATAGTAGATAATCAACACCATATAACAATAGCATGGCAATACACTTGTGCACAAAAACAAGATTGTAGCTCCAACTAGACAATGATAGGAATATTAGTGTAAAATAGTGATAGAGAAACACTTAACAGTAGTAGCACAATTAATTCAATTCAACACCAGATGCAATGCAAATTTAAGATGAAATGAAAGATGAATGAAATTAGATTAAAATGGAATGAAGATGAACTCAATTTGAAATGTGAATGCACCTGTAGAATTTGGGACAACTGCTAAACGAATGCAGAGTATGTCTATCATGATCAAGTAAGTATAAAATGTTGGAACGATGCATGAACCAAATTGCCCTATTAAACCCAATATGTGATAGCTGATATAATGCATTTCAGTAACATCAACTCATATGGCAGCAATAAAAAATGCTATGTGACAGCAAAACCAGTACATTGCATCAAAATTCTGGACTGCAACAACAAAATCAGTGCTAAATAGTGGCAGAAAAGGATCAAACAACAACAATATCATATGTCAGTTATGCGTATGCAGAATGCAAGTAAGAATTTGCTCCAATAAGCAGCAATGATGCATGTGTAGATGCAAAGGACTAATTATGCATGGGAATCATAAATACGACTGAAGCTATATGAGAATGCACATCAAACTATATGATAGAAGAGAGACAGCATGTGACAGTAGAGATTTCAGCACTAGACAACACTTTCTATCAAGGACCACTTTAGTTCAGCACATAACATCAATGAACCAGATCATCACAGCAGCATTAGACCAAATTTAATTCATATTAGAATTAAGGTTCAAATTTATGCAGATATAATGCAATGGAATAAATGGGTAGCATCAGTAGATGCCAGATGCAAGGGCAGAAATTGAATGCAATTGATTAACTAAAATATGCAGATGTAGGTGCAGAAATTAAACATGCATGAGTTAAAAGTCCCTACAACTACTACTAATGAGAACCATGATCCTAGAGACTAAATGTTGCAGGAATTTAAATTTGAGACAAGAAAAGTAAACGGTGCAAAATCATAAATCAAATAAGCAGGATAGTAAACATGAAAGTGGAAACTGATTTAGTGATCAAGCTAAAGTTCCTTTGCACTCGAGAAGACATCTTGGTAATTTATGCCCACTTTTGGGTCATGTCGATTCCTAGAAAGAACCAAAATTGTGTGCAAAATATGAACCAAACCCAAAGTAACTATGATTTTAAGTTACTGAGTTAAATTTTGAGAAAAATTCTTAAAACCTGTTAAGACTTAGAAAAATCCAATCCACCCCCCTTCTTGGTTTTTGACCATTCTTTAGTCATTCCGCTGCGCGATACCAAAATGGAGTGCTAACAGGGTTGCGTGAAGAAGAAAAGCGAAAGCTTAAGAGTGGGTTGTGCGAAGAAGAAATGTGAAAGCTACAAGCATAGGGAGATTGAAATGACTAAAAATGAAATATGATAGTGGAATTCGAAAAGATGGGAGGGAAACGACAAAGTACAAAGATAAAGAGAAAGTAGTTCAGCTTTCCTGAATAAAATAACACTTTGTGTTTGCTATACTACCTGTTTCAGCTTTTCTTTAGTAAAATAATATTTTCTTTTTGCATTCCCTTTTGCGTTGGGCATACCTTTATACCCAATTTAATATCTAGCATCGAATTGTTGGCGTCAAATGGCCCATGCATACGTCACTTAATTTAAAGAAAAAAAATTATTAGGTTAAGTTTCACAGTCTCCCCCTTTCCAATTTCATATTGCCTCTCATTTTGATTCTGCCAAAGTTTTGTGCACCCCTTTTTTACGACAGCAAGTGCCACAGTGAATGCCTCCCATTTCTAAATGTTTTGCCTCCTATTTTTGCCACAAGTGCGAGTTCAGGGATTAAGCAAAATCAGGGGTTTCTGCAAAGTGCAAGTTCGTTCTCCCTTTCTGCCACGAGTGGGAGTTCGTTTTCCTCCTTTCTGCCACGAGTGCGAGAGAAGCTTCAATGACGACGAGTAAGTGAGCAAGTGAACAAGAATTGCGTTCCCCCTTTCTCAGCGATGAGCTTCAATGGCACCCCTTTTCTTTGCAATTGAAGGCTTACGAGGTGAAGTGGTTTTAACTGTGCCCATCCCTTTTCTGTTTCAATGGCAAAGTTCCAAGCATTTCCCAACTGATTAACCCTATGTGTCAACCTCATTTCTTATTCAGTTTGTGGAGCCAAAAATAGAGTTCCTCATGTTCCCAACCTCATTGAGCTAATGTTCCACAACACTTGCCAAGTTGAGTGTTAATCGTTGAAGGTGGCAACCATAGAAGTGGTGGTGAGAGGCTATAAAAGTGGTGGCTTCATTGAAGCGGCCCTTGATTTCTACCATTCCAGTCCCTATGAAATAACTTGGTTAGGGATCTTCTTAATCTCAATTTTATATGTAATTTTAGCTTTAATGTGCGGTCTTTCACTTGACCAAACTATGAAAACTCACTACAAGTCAATAACTTGTTTGGCCCAAAATGCACAACATTAGGTTTTGTCTTTTATAGTGTGTTGAAAACTTCAATTCATGTTGTTGAGACTGATGTAGTTCAAGAATGGTAGTAGTATAACATTCTTATAGACACATATTGCATGTTTACTACTACTACTATTATTGCATTATATTTACTAGTTTTGCATCTAAAAAAGGTTCCTAATATCATCATGTAAGAGATAGAAAGGGATTAAATGACAAACTTGACCACTATAAGTCAATAACCTGTTTGGCCCAAACACGCTGAAGCGTGCAGCAGTAGGTGTTGTGATTTGTAGTGTGTTGAACCCTTGAATTCATGTTGTTGCAAAGTGATGTAGTTCAAAAGTGTCCCTATTTTTTCTTTCAAAGTAATATTTATCTGAGTATGAGTTGGATAATAGCATTCTCTCATTACATTCTTTTATATGTTTCTTATCAATGGGTACCTTGAGATATAGATTTAGCATATATAATTATTAATCTACCTTAATCCTTAGTTGGGTTAGAAAATGATTAGTTCTGCAGAGAAATGAAAAATATGCGCATCCTAGTACTAAATGAATTAGATATAAAGAGTATATATATATATATATATATATATATATATATATATATATATATTGCATGTTTACTACTACTACTACTATTGCACTATATTTACCTATTTTGCATCCAAAAAAGGTGCCTAATATCATCTTGCATATAGAAAGGAATTAAAGGAAAAACTTGACCACAACTTCTAGCCATGAAAACTGGTCCTTTTCATAACACATCTAACTCCATAATGAGATGATGCCGAAAGAAAAACAAAGATTCTAGGTAAACAGTAGGATCTTATGAAGTACTATAGAAATGTGACACCTGTGATAACTGAAACTTTGCTGCAGAAAATTTTAACTTCTTTGGCTTTCATCCCACCTTTCACATTCATTCTTCTTATGATAATAACAACACTCATGATTGTGCGTGGTTAAAAAGTCAAAGACACATGAAACGTGTTTACTTAGAGGATGTGTAACCCATAGAACCAAGCTAACCCAAGACTTTTACGTCACATGAACGAAGTGTTGACATCTTTTGTTGTCTAAATCTACTTGCAGACTTCTTTGCGATTTTGAAATTTCTTTAATCTCATTTATATATGACTATGCAATTGTTGTTTAGTTATTGTGTGCAGGAATTCCTAAAGCTTTTGGGTTGAAGAGAAGAATATGCAGTTGTGTTCATTCTTCTTTATTCCACCGGTCAGGTATTTTTCACCATTTTCAGTTAGAAATAAAAAAGTTAAAAGGAATATAGTTTATTTAAATTTCTTATTGTTTTCCCATGACAATATTAACTTTCAATGTCCACGATCTTACTTATAGCAATCGTCAGTATTATTAAGTAATTTGTTACTCATAAAAATTTGTCTTGGAATCGCTTTCAGATGAAAACGGTTGTTCATGCCCCTGATTTTGTTTATAAATTATAGCTTAATCAGTTTAAATTTACTATCACAAGCTTTTTTCAAAACTATTTATTTATTGTGCAGTGAGAAGAACCAAGAAAAAAAACTAAACTAACTCCATGTAATGCAATGTGTTTGGCATAATTAAGTATAAAACCTTATTTGAAGAAAAAATTTATTAGTTTATAATTTATTAATTAGTTTTTGCTTTGGATATAATTTATTATTTATCAGTTTATAAATCTTCTTCACAATAAGAAGATATTAATCCTTTGTTTTAAAAGGTATTTGCGTGGGCCAAACCCACGCTAGGCCGACACCAACTATTAAAGTGCCAATTGTTTGCGTCGGCTTGTCCTATGCAAAAGAAAGTTATTTTGATCATTCGTGAGCTAAACCCATGCAAAGCCCAAGCAAAAGTGAGAAGATGGTTGAATTCTCCTCATTTGAGTCATCTTGACTGGCAAAAACTTTTTAAAATGTTTAGTTCTCTCTGGTGTTTGTGGGCTTGACGCACACATAAAAAATTGTTATTATATATTTTATGCGTTTTTGTCGGTTGAGACGACGATAAATGAGCAACAATTGTGCATCCCCATTTATCTTACGCAAACGACCTTTGCATCCAGGAAATGAGAGTGGTCCATGTCGTCGTCGTTGAATCGATGCCATCATCCTTTTATCATCAGTTTTTCACTGGTGGCATCCATATTTGGCGGACGAAAAATAGTAAATTCTTGTAGTGGGTCCACGCTAATTGTTAAAGATGGGTTAGGCTCACGCTAATTATTTTGTATTTTATTTTTTTCTTTTGCTTCTTTGTAAAGGACGTTAGTGGGATGTTATTTGCTTCCTACACCATGCCCATGCTAATATATTATGGAAGCTATTTGCTTCTTATTTTGTAAAATATATTTAATGTAGTAATTAGCCACATAATATTTTCAGTTGCTAAAAATTATTTAATATATAATGTTTAGCCACCGAAATAAATTTTATTTTGTTAAATATATTTAATATGGTAATTAGCCATAAAATATTTTTGGTCGCTAAAATATTATTTAATATGTAATGTTTTAGCCACCGATTTAGTAACCGATAAAAGTATTATTTTATAAAATATGTTTAATATGGTATTTAGTCACCAAATATTTTGGTCGCTAAATTGTACACATAATTTTTTCATAAAATTATTTAATTAGATTAATTTAACATGATAAAAATTTTAAATTAATATTTAATATAAATTATAAGATAACTAAATTATTTACTTTTACAATTTGTTGCTACTCATAAGTTTGTTTCTTTCCACCTCCACCACTACCACCTTCACCACCACCACCACCACTAGTGCCAACAACAACATCACTACCACCATAACCACAACTACTACCATTAGAACCATTACCACCACCACCATTTGTTTAAACTTTGAGTCATAATTTAATATTACATACTTTTCTTCACAACAACAACATTTTACTTTATTTTCAGGAGAAATATAAACAACACCGAGAAGAAGCCCAACTACATCAAAGTAATGAAGGATCTTCAGAAAACTCCCATATTAACTCCATTGATGACAATGAAATGTACCTTGCTGTTGTCGGAGGTTGAAATAAGGGGAAGTATATGGACTTGGTGCATTGAGCAAAATGTTTACTCTTACATGTGCTCATTCTAGTACCAACCAGACTCCAATGGTTCATCAAATAGAAGAAATGTGTGAAACTATTCAGAAATTAAATGGTGAATTAAAAGCTAAGGACAAAACGTTTGAAGAAAAGATGGCACAGTTGATGCAAGATAATGAGCAACAGAAGGAATGCATACGCCAACAAGAAGAACATATGAAACTTGTTTTACAACACATCCAGTTGAAGAATATTATGCCAAACCCTTTTGGTCCTCTTAGCAATGGAGATGATGTAGTAGACCATTGTACTAATGGTACTTGACATGAACATTAGTTAGGCTGAATTGTATGATGACTTTTAAAACTTGTAGATGTATTTAGAACTAATTCCATTTTGGTTTCATGTTGGATCATGTATTAAACTACTTTTTACTATATTATATGTTGGAGTTTATTGTTATTTAGTATAAATAAATATGTAGCAATATTAGCAAGTATAAAATTGAATAAGTAATGTGATTAGCCATTAGTTTAGCCAACAATTTAGCCACCAATTTAGTTATTGTTTTAGCCATCGATTTAGCTACTATTTTAGCCGTCAATTTTGTCACCAATTATTTTAATTAAATTAAAAAACATACCTATTTGCGACCGACTTAGCCACTAAAAATCATTTTGTTTAATTAAAATTTGTACTTATCAGTGACCAAAAGTTCAGTTGCGAAATTGGTCTCCAATGCTTCAAGGTGACCAAATTTATAGTGACCCATTAGCGACCATAATTTCGGTGACTATTTAGCCACCAAGTTTAAAAGTAGTGGCTAGTTGTTTTGGGACTAGGGTTTTCACCACTATTTATTTTCGGTGACTAATTCGGTGGCAAAAGGTGTTAGCCACCGATTTAACCCATTTAGCCACTGATTTCGTCGGTGGCTAATTTTTTTTTTCTAATAGTGAAAGAAGATTATAATTTGAAAAATACATAAAAACAAAGTGATAGATTTCTCCTTGATTCGAGTTTTAACCTTGTCACTATAACATTTCTATCTTCATATTGGCTTGTTCTCTTCTTTCAAAAGAGTAAGTATCAATCTCAAGTAACATTCTTATTTACAACAAAATGTATAATGGTTGGACCTTTGAACTCTAATTTGGCAATTTAGTTTCAAATAAATTGAAGTTTAATATTTAGTTGATAAGAGATAACAAAAGGATAAATCTTCCTAGTATTTTATAAAATCGTGATTCGATAATTTATTCCTGGAAGGATTTAAATGGAATAGAAGAAAATAATCTTATAAAATTTATCTCTTGAATTTAATTTATCATGTCATGAACAATAAGAGTAAAAGTTTTTTTTCTATCCAAGTAAATGAATTTCATTGTAGTCCTAACCATCCATAAGCTAAGACTTTGATGAGTCTTATGATAGGTAGCCTTGCTAAAGAGTTTGCTAAGAACATGGATAGTCTTACATCCCTTTAATTGTTTTGAACTTTGAAGCAACTTCTTTCAAATACTTGGATGAAATAAACTTAATTTACTCAAACAATTATCTTGCGTGTGTTTCATGCATACCTCATTTCTTTAAAGTAGATCATATTTGTCCACATTACGAATATGTACTATCTTTGTAACACCCCATTTAATTTATTATGCAAAATTAAAGGAAGCGTCACATAAAGATAACATCCTAGCGCAGTCTTGGAGTTTAAAACTCCACTCCTTACAACCCAAGGCACACCACGATGCCCAAAAGAAAACTGAATAAAAAGTTTAACAAAAGTATATAAATCCAAGGACGAACAAGTACATGGGCCATAGCCCTAAAGAAAAAAACCCCTAAGAAATTAAAGTCCAATCCACGTGGACTATGCAACAGAACCATCACCTCCCTGTTCCCCGCGGGTGTTCCTCGCATATGCTCACACCAACAAGTTGATGATCATCGCAAAAGAGAGTACCACACAAAAGAACATACAACAATAAAAGTAGGGTAAGCTAGAGCACAAAAGATTCCATCCATACAATCAAATATATTTTCACAATCCCATATGCACATATCAACCAAGCATGTTATGACTTCTCAAACAATACACTAAGACACGACTCGACTCATTCGGATACATATAACCTGGTCGGATTCAGCCGATGTGTGCACTTGTGGTGGATACCTCTGCTCACCCTCAAGCTATGTGTTACAAGTGTTACAATGAATCAATTTCCCTCACCACAAGGTTAGCCCTTAATGAATTTCAGGCCTCTTGCTACTCTCACCACAGGAGTCAGTCCGCTCTAGGTGAGACTAACTGACTC
>Ga0214545_1006862_pt1 | contig 19508 bp, 9 predicted proteins | sample CNSS4metaG_FD_160064 | JGI IMG/M metagenome (GOLD analysis project Ga0214545, IMG submission 160064) | Root nodule microbial communities from cowpea collected in UCLA plant growth center, Los Angeles, California, USA - CNSS4 | ecosystem: Host-associated > Plants > Roots > Nodule | place: USA...
AAAAAATAAAAAAATAAAAAATTTTCTTTTATTTTTTTTATTAAATAAAAAAAAAAAAAAAAAAAAAAAAAGCTTTTCAACTTCATGTTGATTCTGAGGATCAAGAAAGGAATAAAGTGAAAAAAGAAAGAACAAGATGATGACAATATATTCCTCTAACAGAATCGATTCTTCCTTCAATATAAAACCTTAACTATTCTAGGCATGATGTGAGGGTGTAATCTTGATAACGAGGCCAGGGAAGACATCATCAGGGTCATGGATGTGAGGGTTGTTCTCAACTATGAAAGGGTCACCACACTTGTCACTTATCGTGTGAAGTGTCTCACCTTCTCCAACAACATAGATTTCCTCGCATGGCCGTGACATGAGTTGGTTGTTGTTGTTGTTGTTGTTGTCTACATGGCTCGGAAGCGTGGAGCTGTCTCTGAACATGGTTAGGAGCAAAAGGGCCACAAGAACAAAGGCACAGTACCATGAAGCTGCATCAGCCATGGCCTTTGAGCTTAATACCAGTCTCTTTCTGGTGGGGTCTGAAGCCATCACTTAGAGAGAAAGAGAAGAAAGAAATGGGGTGTGTGTGAGAGAGATGAGAGTTTGAAAACTGTGAAGTAAAAAACGAGATAGGGTTATTAGCAGTTATTTAGAATAAGAACGAGGTTGAGGAAAATAAGGAAAGTGGTGTTACGTGATTCAATCACCTTTTTTTGGAGCCAAACTACCTTCCTAAGTCTGTTTTTTGTTTTTTTTATGACTTTCTTTTCGTGTGGTTTTTTGAACATTGGAGTTTGCAAAACCAACGGAATTGTCCTAGGTGTCGCCAAATTTGGTGATGATATAGGGCAATCTTGTATCTGAGGAAAAGTCTATAAAATGACCTAGGAATCATGCCCTGTGACCACACGAGATTCATGTACATTTATTACCATAAATTAGTTTAGTTATATATTTGACGAATGATAGGTTGTAGTACTTTATCGTTAAAACAATGGGTTGTATAATATTTAGATATTAATTAATATTTACACGTAGAAAGTAATATATTTGATGAAATTTTTTTCATATATAATTTTTGTTTAAGCGGAAGGTTTCGCATAACTGTAGTCGTTGTGAATAATGTTGGTTTATCATCCCGTAAACGGAGCGTGTTTGGATAAAAGTAATGCATCATTTGATAAATTAAGTTATATATATTATTAAAATATATTTAAAACAGGAAAATCGTGTTGGATGAGTGTACATGCTCGCTGATCGAGAGAAAGGAAAATCTTTGTGTAATGACAAAGAATTGTTTTTGTGAGATGAAAATTCATGAGATGTTTGGCTAATAGAGTCCAATGAGGTTTTGTCAAGTGTGCATGTGGTTCAATAGAGTCTGGAGTTTTGCCATAAATCTTTGGTCTAGGAGAGTTTGGGGTTATGCCAAAAATATAGTTAGGAATGTTATTTTATATGTAATTGATATGAATCTAGTTATTTTTAAAGAGGAAATATTATATTGAGTGATTTTTAGGATGTAATTGAATGAGAATTCTGAACTCTGGTAATATTGGACTCACATATAAAAAGATATTGGACAATAAGATTTAATGGAAGTTTCTGCGTTCTAGAGGGGTGATGAAAAAATGATTGTGTCTTACGGTATAAGATTTTATCTTGTCATATGAGGAAGACTTTGTTCTTGATATGTGACTCTACATAATGGGAGGACATATGGCATGTGTATAACTTCTGAGTTTAATTCAATACAAGAAATTTCTAAATTTCTAAATATAAAGTCAAATGTCTATTTTATTTAGATTGTTTATGGATCTTTATCATGAGAATGAATCGAGTGGGTTGATAGAGTTAAATGTTTGACTTTGATGATTAACATGTACGTTATTGGTATATATACACCGCAAGAAAATCCTCTATTAGAAACAAAAAAATAACTAGTCAAATCAATTTAGATATCAATTTACAAAATTAAAAATTATTGGTCACTAATTAATTAGAAACTAATTTATAAATTAATTCATTTTGATGTCTAAAACCTAAATAGCTATAGTGACCAATTTTCTTTGATAGCTAAAACCATCGTAGCTAATTTTAAACATTAATTTAATGACTAATTATAATTTTGTATTCATAATATTGACTATTTTAGTAATCAATAATATTTAGTTTTGTAAATTGGTATCTAAATTAATCACTATAGTTACTAATAATTAATAGTCATTAAAATTTATCATTATTTATAAGTTTTCTTGTGGTGATATATATATATATATATATATATATATATATATATATATATATATATATAAAAGATGTTTTATGAAAATCAATTGTTTATCCTATTTTGTGGTTTCCATCTATTATGATTGGGTGGTACAAGGAGCAGGGGATAGTACTGGTTGGAGTGCATAACGGTTAAATATGTTGAGAAAGAGTGTAATTCATGCAACTATTTGCTATATATTTATATTTGTATCATTGGAATGTACAAGAGTTAAATTAACAAAAATATTTGTATGTAATGAATTTGTTGGTGACATCGGTCAATAAATTAGAATTTCGACAATGTCGATAATGTATCTGTTAGTAATTTATAATTTTTATTATCGATAAATTTGTTTATTGGTAAATTTTATAAATAAAAGAGCACCAAATTTCTTATTTTGATTTTAAAATTTTTAATTTTAAAATTTATGATTTTATATTTGTATTATTTTAATTCAAAATTGTATAATTATAAAATTATGATTTTATTATTTCAATAAAAGTTGAAAATATATCATAATTTTATATTTTATAAAATCATAGGTGATGATAGAGTGACATGACAAAATAATAATCATATCAACTTCTTAACAGTCGCATCCTCCCATTAACAGAAAAGGTTAACAGTGCAAAAATTTAATTGAAAAAACAAGATTGATTGAATACTTAATAGATCATAAAGATTTATAAGGATTCAATTGAAAGTTTTTAAATTTATCAAGAACTTAAAATATAAATAAGCCTTATTTTACTTATTATTTCTAATAATTATAATTAAATTAATTTTTATTATTATTGTAATAATAGTAATAATTTCACATTGACATACTCATATATGAGAAAATCATAATATCGCAGAGGAATGCGAAACTATTATTATTATTATTCTCAATATTCAAAATATAATTTTAATATATTATTATTACATATGTAACATATAATATATAACTTTATATATACCCATCTTACAACGCATACTTATCATTTTACTGACATATACTCGGTTTGACATATTTAAATCTCACAAAAACAAAAATCTGTGATATACTTTTAAGAACTAAAAGAGAACAGCCATATTTCACCTTACAAGAATAAAGTTGAAGTCACTAAATCATATTCTTCTTCAATGATTTTAGAACAAACTATACATATATGGATAGACTTATATATTATGATTATTAAAAAATGTAACTTTTGTTCCAATAATTAGCAATGAGGCATATAATGACTTCATACAACTACACAAGCCCCTCACTGGCCATTCCTTGTTGAATTCTCGTACCTTATTATTGTAAAAACTGTTCAAATATATATAAAACATTCTAACTTATATATTTATGCACTGAAAGTGTTAGACAAATGGTCTTCTTTCTTCATCTTCTCCTGCATAATCTAACTGTGCCTGAAGTTCTTTGTGCTCAGAAGGTTTTGGAATATTGACAATGGGAGAAGAATTTGAGGTCTTTTTGTTAGATTTGTCATCAAGAAATATCTTCAAGCAAATCCCCATAGCTATCAGTAGAAGTCCAGTCGCATGTTGTTCTGTCATTGGTTTGGTAAAAATGAGGTATGACAGTAGCAATGTCACAGCCTTTCTTGCAGTTGTTATCTGTGACAAATTTCAAGGGAGAAACAAGCTCTGTTAGGACCACATAAAAGGGTGTAATATTTAGTTAAAACACTATGGTCCTTTCCTTATCTTGCTCTCCAAATCAAATTTCAGTGTTCCAATTCAGAATTTCTTGTTACAAGATGTTTTAAGCATTGATCATTTTACACTATGGTGCTTTTCTTATCTGTTTGATCAGGTTATGGTGACATAAAAGAGTAATTAATGTTAGAGTCATATAATGGTCCCAAGTTGAAACAAACAAGGAAAACTTGTGAGACTGATATATACCATGGCTGTAGTGGCAGCTCCAAAAAGAGCAATGAGTGACAACACAGAAACCTGGCCAATAAATGTTGCCATTGCTTCAAACACTAGCACTCCATACACATACAAATGCTGCAAGAAAAAGATAAGGTGTTTGAAGTGTTATTCCAATTTTGTGACAAAAAACAGCAAAAGTCAAGTATGGAAAAAGTAGAAAGTTATTCCAATTTTGAAATGCACCTGTGAACATGAAGTCCATGCTTGGAATAACTCTCCTGTAAAAAGCATGGGAGGGATTAACAAAGGCAAACCCACCAGAGTAGAGCAGAAAAGCATCTCCATCTGAGTGTTAACACAGAACAAGACAATCATCTATTATGCTAATGTTATGCAAAATGATCATCACAAATTTTACAAATGAATGGCATATAAATTAAATCACCTGTGTGGTTTGAGGATTCAATGTGAAGATAGCTTCTTGCAGATTTCCCAAGAAGGAGTCCATGATCAAAGCACCAGATATCATGAGAACTCCAATGAGACTGAAATTGGGTGATGTTTGTGCATCTGCTAGAGTGAACATGATCAAGCCAATGACCAGAAGAACAGCAGATACATATTCATGAACTGGATATTTTCTTCTTAGACCTGGTATGAAGGAACCCATCATCATCACTGGAAGAACCTAAAGCAACAAAGTTGATTGATTCTCATTAAACATTCTAAATTAACACAGTTTAAGGTACTAAACTAAACGATAAAACACAACTCTGAATTTATTTTTTATTTCCTTGTGCCTTTTTGTCACTTGCCTTTGTGGATTTGAACATGATTTGTGCAGGGTAGTTCAGAAAAGCCAAAGATCCCTTTGTTAGGCCATGGGATCCCATAAGCACAGCTGAAAGCTTCACATAAGTTTTCCATGGATTCACCATTTGCTTGCTTGTGAAACCGTAGAGATAAATCAGAAACAAGTAAACAAATCCTTGAATAAAAGTGAAGTACCAACCATAGCTGAAACAAACCAAGTCAACTATCAACTATTTCATCATGAAAAAATACTACTCAATTAAAAAAAACACTACAAAGGTAATGAAATTTACCTAAAATGAAGCCTGTTATACACATATTCCTGAATGTCAGACATAAGAGGGAGAATAATCAATAGCAAATACTAAGTTATTTCAAGGACAACTTGTACATACCAAAAATTGCAATTATTCAGAGGCATCAAACAGAAAAGGAAAAAAAACTGCATATTTATCTGGATGATTGACTGGTGTTACCAACAGAAAATACCCAAATTTCCAATGAAATTTCCAGAAGCAATTAAAACAAAAGACAGAAATTTTTTGGAGCAAAACCATAACTAATCTTCTAGTCAGTTTACCTTGTTATGAATAAACAAAGGAACAACAAGAAAATATGAAAAACCATTGCTTATTGTGGTTTTGCAGAAAACAGGAGCTAAGTGTTTCTATGCATATATATATATTGTACCTCACAGATGCCATTAACAAGGTACCCAAAGAAGAAACCAGAGGAGCAAATGAAAAATTGCTGCCATTTGGGTCTCTGAGAGAGAGAAATTCCAAATAAAGTTCGAGCTTTCTCTGCGTTTGACATCAATGCTTCTTCTGCTACGCTCAAACACAAAGCCAATGTTCAGGGAAAGAAAGTTTGCATGTGTGAACTTTGTTTTCAACATCAGACACAGACATAGATATATGGAAGGTTATGAATGTAACTATAATTCGAATGTTTTCTCTGAACAAATGACATAATACACAAAAATAAATATTTGTTTTTAAATTTTAAAGTTAAAAATAATATCTTAATTGTGTATTTTAAAATTATCATTACAAATTTACAACGTTTAAAGTTTGTCATTAAAAAAAATTAATTGGATGAAAAATTTCAATGAAAACGACTTCAGGATGAGATGGAACCCGCCTTATACATCACGTTTTATTAATTGTCGTGTCATATATTCTTCTGCATTTATTTATATAATAAAATATATATATATATATATATTATAATATTTAATTGCGAATTTTAAATATTAACAATAATTGAATTATATATATATATATATATATATATATACTTAAGATTACCAGAAAGTTTTTTAGAAGATGACAAAATGAAGTAATACTCAATAGAGATTTTAAAAGATTGAAAAGATCTATCTCACATTAAAAATCATGCATATTTGAATGTTAGAATTTTTCATAAATTTGACTGATTTTGTATTTCATGAAACACTTTCCCTGATGTGGGACTTTTTCTATTTACATTAATTAAAATGATAAATGAAATAAGAAAATAGTTATGCCCCAGAATTCATGATTCATAAATGATTTGATTTATATATTATTATTTTATAATAACAAGTTCCTTACTAAAATGAGAAATTTACAACAAAATATAAATAACAAAATTGTTTATTATTTTCTGGCTTATTATCTAATGTTTTATTTATTTATTTATAACTTATAATCAACACTAATTGTTAATAAAACGCATTTTGATTTAAGTAATTTTGTAAAATTGGATAATAGATAAAAATGATGAAGTCATCAAAGGATTTATAAAAATGATCCACGAGACTCTCGAGATAATATGCGTCAAGATCAGTATAATAAAAGAATTTTGATCCAGTTTTTGTTTATTATAATATTTAGGGATGGCAAAGTGTACTCACAGATATTTATATGAAAATCTTTGACAGGAAAAATATATGACGAATGCTAATGAATATCTTAATAGATACATGTAATGAAAATTTAATTACTCGTAATAAATATGGATATTATGATATTTGACTCATATATATTTATTATCAGTTAATAATTATTATTGAATTTTATTTTGAAGTATATTTTGTTTTAAATTAAAGTAATCAAAATAAAATGATTAGAAAAAGAAATATTAATTATGAAATAATAATTTAAAATTTAACTTTATATATTTCTATTTTTAACCTAGATCTAGATCTATGAAATTGAAGTTATTTTATAGAAGATTGATGTTTTAAAATTCGTATTTTAGAGCAATTCATTTATATTTATTTTTTTAAAAACAAATTTAATTACATTAGTATTCTTTTTAGTAATTTGATTAGAATTGTATTTAATTTTTTTTTTGTTATTGAGTTTATATTTTAAAGATTAGTTTTTAAATAATTTTATTTAAAATTTTAAAAAAATATATCAAAATATTTGTAGATATCTATGGTACCTATGTTTTTTTTTTTATATCTACAGATTTTTCTGTTTTTATCATTCTTAATAATATTGTTAGTTATAACAATGTATTTGTGGAAAAAGGATGTACTTAAAAGCTCAAAAATGGTAGAATTTGAGTAAACAAATTGGGGGTTCAGGGAACACAATCTTATTAAATGAAGAAGAAAATAAAAAGTTAAAAAGAATGTTGAAAGTGTTGAAAAAGAGATATTTTTCACTCAAAAACACAGATCAAATAATACACATGAACTAAAAAATTATTTAAATAGAGTAATATATTATATATATATATATATATATATATATATATATATATATATATATAATTCTTTTCAAATAGTTTGTTTTTCAATTTTTTTCTCTTTTTTTAAATGAAAAACATAAAAATTAAGAATAAGTCTAACTTATTTAAAAATGAAATATGTAATAATTTTTTTTTTCTCCAAGAAGAAGAAAACAGATATTTTTACTTTCCATTCAAATTGAAACCTCTCTCGAACGTTTCTTTCCCTCATTAAAACTCCTCTCCATTATTTCTCTTTATTAAAGAATATTTAACAAACTAACTTTTAATTAAAATACTGAAAATGATTGAACGATTAAAATGTTTAATTTTTGTAATTTAACTATTAGATAGTTTTTCAATAATTCACTTAGCTAAAATATTTTATTCATTTATTTTAAAGTAAGTGTTTTGTATAAATTTTATCAAATAACGATAGGATCATCCACTTGCATTACCCAACAAATGGAAATCTTGTATATTTGGTAAACGTCATAATCACATTATTAAAGAAAATGTAGAATTTTCAAACACGGTTGCATTTTTTGTTTTGAATAATGGCTTCACCCAACAAATATAATTTTAAAAAAAAATCATATTAAATAAAATTAATTATGTCTTCAGTTTTAGGTAAAGAATTAGAGTAAGTCAATAAAAGTTGGAGCATTTGCTATAAAATAAAACGGCTTTTTGGCAACCCTATGTATCAATCACACTTTGTTTATTCTTCAATAGAAAGTTAAAACCATAGCTTTATGGCTTGATTTAATTCTTGATAGTAGATGGTAATAATTTTTTTTGGTAATAAGTGATTCTAAAAATATATAAACGATTATATTCAATATAAGCATTAAATCAAAAAGAAAAAATTGTTTGCATCCATCGAACTTTATTTATTATTCAACATAAAATAAAGAATCATTTTTTTTTTCTTGGCACATTCTTCTTCTTTTATATAAAAAAACATAGTTTGATTTTAAGGAATTGTTTTTTATAATTCATATATTTTCTTAACTAAGACTCTAAAAAGATATTTATTATTGAGTTAAATATATTTTTGATCCCTTAAGTTCTAGTGAAAATTAGAATTAATTTTCCTTCGAAACTTTAATCTAATTTAGTTATCAAACTTTAAAAATGCGTGTATTTAGTTCTTTTAACCAAATTTTGTTAAGTTTACTTTATGTTTCAAATTTCATGATAGCATTTTGATTGTTTACACCGTTTAACATGTTTTCACTTTAATGTTAGATAAGAAATGTTTGAAACATCAAATAAATTTAACAAAATTTAGTTAAAATGATTAAATCCACACATTTTTAAGGATGTGAAACTAAATGGGTCTAAAATTTTGAAGAGTGACTAACTCTAATTTTCACAAAAGTTAAGGAACAAAAAACATAGTTAACTGTTTATAATTTAATCTTATTAAATGTAAATACCTAAAAACAAATAAAAATATATTAATCACATACAAGAACCAATATTTACCAATTTAAAAGTAGCTTTATAATGACAGATGTTGCAATTATGAGTTGTGTAATGTAATTTTTATGTTAGCTTATAAAGGATCGTTTTCCTCTCATCTTTGAAAAGCAAATGTGATCGTTAATTAGTGAGTTAAAAAGGTAATTATTAGAAAATTAAAGTTAATTGAGACTTTTAGAAATACAAGTTTGAATGTAAGACTGATATTTTATCATATTAGTTACGGTATGTTTGGTTGTGATTAATGATTTTCTTAATATGATTTAAGAATATTAATTACACAATCTTAGTTAGACATAGAAAAGCTTGTTAAGTATTAATTTTATTGGGTTTGATGAGATCATTACTTTTAGAGTAAGAGTATGAGTATGGTAACGAAGGGTAGGAAATAATGACTTTTGATGAACATTACACAAATAAATTGAATCTTCATGTGTTCAAACAAATAAAAACTGAGTATTTTTTTTTTCTAACAAACTGAATTAAATTGCATTACAATATGAATTTAATTGAATTGTTATGAACTTAACTATTTCCAAATTACACTATTTTTGAACTGAATTACATTAATTTTAACTATAACTATAACTATGACTTGTACTCTCATAAGGATTTATTCTTAATTATGATCAAGTATCATTATAATTTTTTACCTAATTCCTATTACATATTAGATAAAATATATTAAGTATACTAAAAATATTTTTTTAATAATAAAAACTTGAATATCAAATACCTATACTTTAAGATATTAAAACTTTTATCTTCCAAGAATTTAACTTTGATTTCCAATATCAAATTCTAGAATAGATAATATTAAAATTTAAAGATTAAAAATATATTTAATCTAACTAAATTTATGTAACATATTTAATTAAATATGAATTTATACTATTCCAAATTTAATGGGAGATTATAACAACACAAAATACAATATGTCAACATTTTACTAATGAAAAAAATAAGAAAAAAAAACAAGACAAGACATGCTCCAATAAACTAAACTCAAGCACTCCCTTCCTTTACCTTTTGTTCTCTCTCTCTCACACACTTATTCTTCTTTTCTTCTGTTCTTCTCTTTGTTCTCATTTTTCTTTCTCTCTCTTTAGTGCACAGTAGAACCAGATGCAACTATGAAGAGTAACATGAATGGAACTTTTGTATCTTTGTTTTGGTGCTTGAAAAATAAATGGGGTTAGCAGAGATGAAAAATAAAAGAGAGTTCAATTCTCTTTAATTGGACGACAAAACGGTCCCATTCAGCTTTTGTTAAAATTACTTCAATCTTTTAGCATACATATAATAGTATGGATAATTCATAGTAAATTTGGTAAATTATGCCTAAACCTACAAATAAGATTCAATTGTAATTTTTGGTAAATATTATAAATGATTATAGAGACTAGATTTAGACTTACTATATAAGCCAATTTTTATTTTTATTTCTCTTAATTTCTCTTGTATTTGATGTTGCTTGTTTTTTTAATACACACATTTTTATATGTACCATACATGATAACGTTATTTTCTACCCTTTATTGATGTTAAGTTTTGTGAATAAAATCAACTCCTATATAACTTTTATCTTATTTAATCGTCTAGTTTATGTTGTTTTTACATTATTTCGTATTTTAGTTGTTTTATGTTTTTTTACTTCTAATCTCTATTATGAGTGTGTGAAATAAAACAATAGGTAGCAATTCTGGTGGAGGAAAACAAACTGAAACTCAAGGAAGCATGATTGGACATGAAAGATTGACTTTTACACAAATATTCATGTTGAGGGGCACTGAGATCAAGTCCAGCACTGCAAACATCGAGAAAAGACTCACTTTTATGTATATACTGCCTTGGACCAACCTTGGAAGGTCAAAAAATGACCATTGGGCGCTAGGGTCACTCGCTGGTAGCTTGTTGGGCGAAAATGACAGACCAGAACTGCAGTATTTGAGTCGCTGGGCGAAAATATGGCTCGCCCAGCGAGTTACATGTCCGAGAACGTCGATTTTAGGCTTCGTTGGACAAGTGTGAAGCCGTTGGGCGAGAATATCGACCCCAATACGCGAATATGGTTATTTAATCATGTTTCTACGAAAGTATTAGGGGATTCCTCATTTTTTACGAATAGAAACACCTTGAGTGCTTTGGAGAGACTCTTGGAGGCTATTAGGGGTGTTGGGAAACTCTCCCTTCTCCTTCTTGAGTCTCCTTCTTCATCCATGGAAGTCTTACCCCTTTTGGATTGGAGAGTATATGCATGTTTGATGTTAGTATTATATATTTCAACAAGTACATTAGTATTAAATGACACATTACAACTCCCCTCTTCATCTTCTTCAACTTTGAAATATTTAAGTCCATCTCACTATCATCTACCTTAGACTTTGAAGTTTTTGAAGCTCTTTAATCCTAATTGAGGTTTGAGTAATAAGGGTTTTTATATTCTTGGGTAAAAAAGTATCCTTGAAATTCTCAAACATATTGTACAAAGCATTTAAAAGTATTAAAGTTTTATCTTCATCATGAATTTTCACTTTATTGTTCACAATACCATTCAAAAGTCTTTTTAAAATATGTTAGTTTCCTCATCATTGTTCTTGATTTTATCTTCTTGAATGAAAGTAATTGTTACTTAAAAAAATTTTATTTGTCAAAGATTTTGTCATTACTCAAGCTTATCCACACGTTGTTGCAATTCTCTCCTTTATGACTTCCCTTAGTACCTTATCTCCAAGACACATAATTATGAAACTTTTAGCTTTGTTGATATGTTAGTCTTCTCTTTTTGTAATAGAGAAGGTGACATGTTTGTGTCTACCTTTATGACATTAACATTTTGTCTCAAAATACTTTCATCTTGATCTTCCATAACCCCAGGTCATTATCACTAGAGAACTTCTTAGAATCAAATTTGGTGGCCATGTCTCAATTCTTGATTTCCTTTAATTTGTTTTTAATTCTCACATACAATGTCAATCGTTGAGTACAAAACAATAAAAGAAAGAATGAGAGAAAGAAAGAAGAAATAAACACTACGTTGATGAAATCAAACAAATTGAGATCATATATCGAACAAGTAAGTTTAAAAATGTAATAGAAAATTTTTTAGGACATCAAATATTATCCATAATTTAAGAGTTTGCAAGGGTGAATGCTCTGATGATATATACAATATTAGACACATGTGTTCAAGAGATGCATTCATGCTCATAAGACACACTTAACTACTAAAATATAGTCTAATTATAAGATTAGTTGATGACCATATAGTCTTAACATTACTAGACACACAATCCAATAACCGTTCTCTTGTTGAGACAATATAATTTAGAGTTAAATTTCACATAAATTATTGACATAAATAAAAATGCTTATTTGAATTTGTTGATCTTTATAAGTAAACAAGAAGTAATCATAATTGTTCCATGTTGTCAGCTTGGTTAACCAACATCAAGGTGTCCAATGAACATGATTATACCTTACTTGACATTGAGAAAATAAAATTAATTAGGTGAAAATTTTGTATATATTCCTTCGTCCAATTACCTTAAGTAGGAAGGTATATATATCCATTTGATGTAGTTCATAATTATGTGCGACTCCAACAACATATTTGTTGAGCCTTTTTTCTTGACTAAGTTGTTCCTTTAATACAAGCTCTTTTATATTGTTATATTTGTCTTTTACTAAGTTGTTCCTCCCGATATTCATTGCATGTTCCACACTTAATATTAAAGTTTGTTGTCCATCCAATTTTTTATTTATACATGATTTGTGATCATTACAAAGTAATTTATAATCTCATTCTTGATACTTAATTTTATTTTTCATATTATTAGAACATGGAAAATCTATTTCAATCCTCGTCTTAGGCTAACTAAACTCAATCTTAGACATAAGTTAACTTGAATCGACTGCCTTAATTCGTCTTGGACACACTTTAATTTTAAATTTTTAAAATTAAAAAAGGGTTCAATATAAATTCAATCCAAATCCAAGTGAATTGAACTTAAAATCCAAAATATAAATTTAAATTTGAGACAAATCTATTTAAATGGACTTTAAATAATATAAATTGGATTCACAATTTGGATTATTTTTCATCCTTAAAAAATATGTTTTAGTTTTAATTTTTCTCCACAACCCACGTTTCCTTTTGTGACAGTTTTTAACTTGCATCATTTTACATCCTAACCAAACATGATACAGTATCACTCAAATGACTCAAGTTTGTACGTGTCGGTGTCGGTTATGTCATGTAAAACCCCTGAATCAATAATCTACTGACAAAAACTTTTATTTGTCTTTCAACATTTTACTGTAGAAGTCTTTCGGAACTATACAAATAGTAATAAGATTCTTAGAAAATAAAATTCTAAACTTACTAAAAGTGCATATTTAGTGAGATAACATTTACAAATAAATAATAATAGACCAACATCTTTTATCAAAACTTATGCTTTTTTGCGTTTGAAAAGTAAAATAAGAAAAGAAATCATGCATACAATCTTTAATATATCTGCAACAATTGTCATAAAATAATACTAAATATAAGTTTGACAGATTATACAGAGAGATAGAGGGAGAAGAGAAGCCTTGTATGAACTCTTCTAAAATATACATATGTAAAACAATAAACCATCAATAAATAAACTTCCTAGTTACCTGTACCTTAACAAAAGTAGGCATGAGTTATGCCTTGAAATTCTCTATAATTACTATGCTACACTCCATTGTCCAAAATCTAAACCAGTAACTATTACCTCTTCATCAGAGTTTCCAATACAAACTAAACTCTCAACTTTTTCTTTTTGTTACCACAAATTCCTGCATTTGGTAACTATGATTCCTTTTCAGGCATGCCTGCTAGGTCCATATTTTAGGCTTCAAGATCAGAAGAACAAGTAGGCCAGTGTAGCAGCTTAAGGTTCAGAGTTCTTACAAAACTTGGCTTAGGATCCAACTTTTTGCTCCTCATAAATATCTTGGTCCACACCTTTTTATTCTGAAATGTAAAATTTACATTGTAAACTACTCTTTTGGAAGTGAAAAAGATATTTTATAGGCTGCTTGAAGAAGGATCATAGGGTTGAACTCTGAAAGGAGAAGCTATTAACCTTCTGAGTCAACAAGATCAGCAACCAAACTGTGAAATATAGCTTTCTCAATTTCAAAAGCTAGTTTTTCTTGTTCTTCCTGAAACCTACTCCACTGATCTCTCTTTTCCATGTCCTTGATGTAAGCTTGTTTATCAGCAAGCCCTTCATCAAAAGCAAATGATCCATTGATCCAATCCTCAGCTACTCTCAAAGTTTTCAACTCCTCTTCATTCTTATACTGCTTTCTACTTCCACTCAGTTCTTCACTGAAAAAATCCAACAGAAGTGTATCCAAATGGTCTTTACAACCATCTGCTGAACATCTTGCTTTCACACAATGTAGCAGTTGCTGTGCCTTTTCCTCACTCCAATCTTCTTCTCCAATGTCATCATCATCATCTTCATATTCTTCATCATAGAGAGAGTTTTCATCCAATGAGAGGCATTGATCTAAGTCTGCAAGGTCAAGTTTTGCAAGACTCTCCAATTTCTGAACTGTTTCTATGAACTTCTGCTTCCTCCCTGCACTCAAAAGTGAAAAGATTATTAGCACCATTTTCTTATGCAGAGAGGAACCATGCAGGACTTAAAAGAGACAATTGAAGTGAAAGAAGAAACATACTTTGAATATTGGCAAGGCTTTGATCAAAAGGTGAGAATTCATCTTCTCCAACCTGAAGAACAGAAACTGGACTGTTTTGTTCTTCTTCACAAGTTGCAGCTTCCTGTCAAGATTACATATTTATATCAGTAAAAAAAAATGTAATCCCAATAAACAATTTGCATGAAAATTAGCACTATTAGCTGTGATTAGCCCCTGTAGCTAGTAACACCATTTAACAAAAGAAAATATTAAATAGTCTGTTATCACTACCTGTATCCATGGTTTTCACATGCAGTAGAGTTTCTAACACTCAACAACATGTTATTATATGTGTAGAGATTCAGTAATTTAGATTATGATGATATATTTTCCATTTATTATGCATATATAACTAGCATTTGAAAAATAAAGAAGAAAATTTACAAATACGTAATTATAAAAACCATATATGCTTAATCACTATTAAAATATGAGAGAAGTAAACTGAAAAATATTATCTTAACCAGAAATTTATAAAAACCTCAGTGAACTTCTGTCCACCGACAGACAAAAGTAAAATAAAATAAGATACTGTCGAGGAACAATGTTCTTCAACTTTACTTCCTACAAGCTTCATTTTTTTTGTCCTTATTTGTAAGATTAAAAAGGGAAAGCTCCAAAATGAAAAGTAACAAAAGAAAAGACAACCAAACTTTGATGATCGAATATTTGTGACAGTAAATTATTGCTCACCGTGGCTATGGGATCCTTGCCGACAACAAGGGGTGAAAACGAAAACCTTTTACCAGCTTCAACGCTGTCGTTTTGCGGATCTTCCCACGAAGAGGTTAAAAAGTCACTCTCACTCCAACTAGAGCCAGTGCTGATACTCCAAGTGGCGGTGGTGGTGGTTGCGCCGGTGGGGTCCACCATGAAATCCAAAGGTGGTGGGGGAGGTTCAACGATGTCCCTGAACGATTTCCACCGCATGATGTCCTTGATCTTCACCGTCGTGATGCTGATATCGTTGCATCCTTGGCTTCTGCTTCTTCTTGTGGTTGTTCTTCTCCTTGACGATGAGAGTTTGCGAGAGAGGCTTCTGGGAAGGGAAAGCACGGAGGGTGATTTTCTCATTGAGGTGAAGAAAGAGATGCTTCTTATGGTGTTCATGAGGGTCTGGAAGGGTGAGTTTGACGGTGGTGATGAAGATGATTTGAGTTCCATTTCTATGAGGGTGTGCATGCTTGTTGGTTTTCTTGGAAGTGATTTGAAACCGCTTGAGGAACACGAGTTTAGGTTGTCGCTGAGGAAGTCCTTCAGCATCCTCGGCCTGCGTTCCATTGAGTTGAACCTTCTTAGTTGCTGCACCTGCGTGCTCATTTTCCAGAGTGAATGAACGCAATAATCTGTAACAGTGATAATGAAACAATGAAGAAACTGAGAAAGTGAGAATGAAGAAATGAAAATAATGGGGTTGTTGGAGAATTGAAGAGTGGAATAAGAATAGTTTATATAAAAGGGAGAGAGAGTGAGAGAAGAAGAAGAAGGAGAGAGGTAGGTTCTAGGTCGAGATCTCCATAATCATATCATACATATATATCTTATCCTATTGTCATAATAATATGGATTTACATATATATATATATCTATTACTTGAAGCAAGTGAATTCTGGAAGTGACTGTGAAGTAGCAGTGATGAGGAACTAACTATAGTGGTTGGTTGTTGTGCAATATTGAAATGAAAGCATTATTTGCATTTATGTGTGTACGATTATTGGTTGAACTTCATATGAATGCATGAATTATAAATTGTACATTTGAAAACTATATGCATAAGTGAGACAAAAGAAAAAGGAAAAGAATATAATATATATAAGCATGAAAGACAAAGAAAAAGGGTAATATATTATGAATATAATATAATATAATGTGTGGGTTGTGAAGGGGAAAGAGACAAAAGAGTGGATGAGGGATGGTTGAGTGAAGAATTGGTGGGCAATATTTTATGTTAGGAGTGAGATAGTGACAACGAGGATAAGGTTGGAAGATTAGTCTTTGGAGCTTGAAGCATGTCTTTCAGTAATTTTAGAGAACTTTTATAATCTTCTTCTTTTAGTATATTATAGGTACCTTTGTCAATGGTCAGAATATGATGGATTACTTATAGTAAGATTTTCTGTCAAGTCAATTTTTCTTTTACTTACATTTTGTTAGGATATTACGAGAATAGAAAAAAGTAAAAAATATAATTAGTTACGAGGTAAGTGTCGTGTTTAAGGGTATGCTTATAAAAAGTTAGTGAATTTAAATTTAAAGTTTGTGAATGATGTTGGGGTAGAGAAAACTAGTTGACTCCAATGGAGGGCCCGGGTTTGTTTGATAGTAAGTGGAGCACATGCAGCAATTTGGAGAAACACCTAGAAATCACTGCATCTACTATACCCTTGTCTAGACGATGTATATTAAATAGGGATACTCATATTTTGTACTTTTTGTCCACATATAGGATTTGCTTTGCAACAGGACCATGCAAAGGATCTTACTTTAATAATATACCTAGCACTTCATCACATTTCTCATATGCTTCTAACCTTACTATAACACTGTACCACAAATTATACGTATTCATATGTATGCCTTTTGATATGATTATTTATTCATTCACACTTTTCACCAACAATATAGCTTGTCTTTGTATTTTTAATTGCGTGGTTGGTAGTCTGAATTATTTTAACAAAAATTAACTTCATTAAAACGTGACTTACTTTCTTTTATTATTCTTGAGTTTTGGTTTAATGTTTAGGTTGAAGTGGTTGATAACCATCTTTTGTTTTTGTTTTTTTTTTCATTATTATGGAATTGTTATGCTCCTCCTCTTGTTGTAAGTTACTTTCATCATTTAATGAATTATTTTATCAAAATATTCTTGTTGGAAATACATTTTTGTCTTATGGTGCCAAAACGTGATTTTTGATAACATAGTGAAAATAAGATCTTGACGAGATATACTAATTGAGTGCTTTGAGGAGAAATACAATAAATAGATTCGGTAGTAATGAGTCAGGAATAAATTTGTATAAGAGTTTATATGTTTTTGAAGGAAATAACAACTACACAACCAAAATACCAGATAATGCAGCGGATTAATTTCCTAACTTACAAGAATATATGAGGATCAATAACAATAAAATGACAATAATAATCACAATTAAATAACACACCAATTTTGGCGTGGAAAACCTCAATTCAAGGGTAAAAATTACGGTCGTCTAGACCAAAGAAATCGTTCCACTATAATCAAAGGAGTGTACAAATGAGTCTTAACAAACTGTACAAACAAGTGCTAACATGCAACCAAACAACAAAACATCAAATCTTGCTAATTAAAGAACCAAGTGAGAAAAATTCCTAAAACAAAGTTACTATGCAGAACCAATATCTCAAATCTGAGACATCCGATTGACAATCCGAACGGTCATAATGAAGAATCATATGGTGCGAACCTTGTGTCAAAGTTTCAGCCTGATCCAATGATTAATGAACCCACAGTCGTCTATTTATCGAGACTGCACAGTATGAAAATCTGAAGAATTTTCTCCCCTTTCTCTCTTCTTCTTGAATGCGTTTTTTGTCATTCAATGCTCTCACACTCTACTGACTTGGAAGCTCTCTCACTTACCCTAAATGAGTCAAATGGGTCTGACAAAGTATATAGACCTTAGCATAGTTGAGGGTTCAAAGTCTGGGAGCCCAAACCCAACAGTTTTTTCAATTTAAAATTTTAAAATAAAGGATTTATGAGTTTTTTTTTGTGTGTATATTATTCAATTCCTCATTTTTATATCTAATATGGAACTCAAATTCGGTTAATCCGAATTGAAATCAGAACTTTAATCTAAATATGTAGATGAAAAAGTACAAATGTATGTACAAATGTTAGAAAAAACGGAAAAAAAGTAAAAATTGTGAGTGATCTAAAAAATTGTATTAAAAAATATTTTAGGAGATATTAAGTTGACTAATTAAGGAAACTTTTAAAAAATTGACACCTAAGACAAAACTTTTTTAAATGATAATAATAATAATATTAGATTGACAGGAGAGTAACACTTTTCATTATCATATTTATTTATGGGCCAAAAGACCACAAAATAAAACCCAATAAAATTAATTTAATTTCTTTCTAAAGGCCCACTTTTGCTTTTGATGTCCTCAAATTTTCCGTTAATTTTTGTTCTCATATTTAGTGCCTTCATGCATCATTATGCAAAAATTTAGTTTCGGAAGTAATTTTTTAGTTAGATTACTGTTGCTGACTTTGTTGTTATAAATTAGAGTAGTGCAAAAAACAAAAAGTAGAAAATTAAACTACTGGATAATAGATAAAATAAAAGAGACAAATAGTAGATGTTTGGAAGAAAAATAAGTCAAACACCGTTAGATTAATGTTTCCTTCTTCTTCTTTTTTTTATTTTTTTTTTCTCATTTTGGAGCTTCTCCCTTTTTTATTTTGCAAATTACCATACAAGGACAAATCGAAATAAAGTTGAAGAACATTGTTCCTCGAAAGTATTTTATTTTATTTTGTCTGTCGGTGGATAGTAGTGCAACACCTTTTGACTGCTCTTTTTTTTTTTTTTTTTTTTTTTTGTTAAAAGAATTT
>Ga0214545_1006867_pt1 | contig 19501 bp, 8 predicted proteins | sample CNSS4metaG_FD_160064 | JGI IMG/M metagenome (GOLD analysis project Ga0214545, IMG submission 160064) | Root nodule microbial communities from cowpea collected in UCLA plant growth center, Los Angeles, California, USA - CNSS4 | ecosystem: Host-associated > Plants > Roots > Nodule | place: USA...
TTATTTTTTATAAATATACTTTTATTTTATTTATTAACTTAATAACATTACAACATCATCAATTATTAATATAATTCAAAAAAATGTGTACACACAGGCGCGATAGCGCCTGTGTTTACACTAGTATATAATAATGAATATTAATAAGAGATCAACAATTATAATAACAATAATAAATAAAAATAAATAAGGAAAGGAGTAGAAATACCCTGGGTTGAGGCACGCATAGCGCTATCCTTAGAGAGAAAACGTCCCTACTGCACAGGGCTAAACAAATATATCAATATACAATCATATGTGTTTCTTATCATATGTGTTTCTCTCCCAAGATACAACAACCCCGATCGATCGAGTGCAGCGAAGGATCTCCGAACCTTATCAACACCACTATCTTAAAGATAATATAGAGAAGAAAAGAAAAACACTTTTAAGAAAGACTCTAGTGTTTGTTGTCTTTGTTGTTGTTGTATTGTATTCTTCCCCCATGCACCGAGGTGGTATTTATAGGTAGCAAAAGGGGAGACAAAGGAGTAAATAGTAATAAGAATATAGCCGTTAGCCATAAAAAACATTAACCCATAAATTAAAGGTCTATAAAAACATGAGTAACAGTAAGTTTTTTTATTTTAATTAATTATTTTAAAATTATAATAAAATATTTCCAACAAGAGATACTTGTTTCTACATGTTTTTTCCTTCCCTTATTATTCATTTCTTATTTAATCATTTTCCTTTGTTTGTATTGTTCATACTTCAAGACATGATTCATATATATTTAATCATTTTCCCTTCTTGTATCGTTCATTTTTTAGTATATTTATCCTGTTGAGATTGAGATAGAATATATTACTTGATGTGTGTATTGAATATATTGCTTGATGTGTGTTAAGGGTTAAGTCATGAATATTTAAACAGACAAATTTTTGTGTTGATTTTAGTTTATATGTTGAATTCACATGATAATCCTTTAAAAGGTATTCACTAAGTTAGGGATCCAAACCTTGAAGAAAGTTATCCAATTGAATCAGTTTTGAAGGTTAAAGCATTGTTTTTCTTTCAATAATAATTTAATACAATACATTCAATTTGATTTTCAAGATGTATTTATTCTTAATTATGTTTTTTTTATAGACATTGAATGAATTTGAGAGCAAAGACACCACAAAAAGGAAATTTTAGTGGTGCTAAGCTCAAGAAAAGTGGGAAAAAATAAGGACTTTATCATGGTTGAATACATTGCTTGTATTTGCAATTGGTTAAGAGCATACTTTCTTATTGTTACGTACTTTTTTTTAATTGTCGCAGACTTTATTGTTGATGTCTAGCAAGTCATGATACTAGTGCAATTAGGTACATGTTTGTAGCATTTTATAGAGCATTTTATGGGACAATAAAATTGTATGGAGCATTTTATGGTACACTAAAATTGAATTTACCTAAATATTGTCGTTTGGTGGTGGTGGGTTCAACAGCAGCATAATGACCAAGTTTATGTTGTGTTAAAAATACATATGCTGTGGGCATATAACCATTGGAAGGTTCCATGTTGCAGTAGCAGCGAGCGTATTATATGGCAGTGGATGGGTTTTTCTCGAATGCGGCTTTTGAGTCCTATTTTTTATTGAGTCGTGTAGTTGTATTAGAAATTTATTTATACAGAGTCAATATTTGATTTGAGTGGATACAATATTCAGAAACTGTGGTTGTATTCAAATGAAAGAATTAGAATATTTTTGTGCTTGTATTTTCTCCTTTGGGTTAAATTTTAATAATAATTATATTAGTTTTTAATTAGATGAAATATGGTGACAACACATAACAAGTTAAGGAATACTCTCGTTAAGCAAGAGTAAGAATTGTCAATATTTGATTTGAGTGGATACAATATTCAGAAACTGTGGTTGTATTCAAATGAAAGAATTAAAATATTTTTGTGCTTGTATTTTCTCCTTTGGGTTAAATTTTAATAATAATTATATTAGTTTTTAATTAGATGAAATATGGTGACAACACATAACAAGTTAAGGAATACTCTCGTTGAGCAAGAGTAAGAATTGGGAATGGGTCTTATATACTCAGGTCTTCAAACCCTTTAAGTCTGACATACAATAACATGTGATCTAAGCTTGTGTCACAATTCAATTTAATTTACAAAAAATATCTTAAATTTTGTTGTAATTAATATCTCAAATTTTTAAGAGAAACATTTACAAAAAAAAAATATCATTTCATTTCAATATATTTTTTATTAACATTTCAATTCATTACTAATAATTAACATTCTAAAACATCCAATATAAATATCTTCTATGAAATTTAATTCATGCATATTTATTCGTATATTTTGTCTTAAAATAACTACAATTTAATTTTCTTTCTCATATAAATTAAGAATAAACATAAATATATTATTTATTAGAACGAGTTCTTAAAATATTTTCATTTTTTCAAAAAATACATTAGTTTTATTTGTAACAAAATAATATTAATATAATTTATTTAGGAGCAAATTAAGAAAATATCTTGATTCATAAAAATTGAGTCATGTTATACATTTTTAAGGGAATTTATTCTTATAGACCATATTTTCTTATTGCACTTATACCCGTATTATAATTATAGTTTCAGAGCAATACGCAGATATTTTGGATTATATAATTTGTAATAAAAGGATTACATTTTGACTTTTAAAATTCGTAAGCTAATTTACATTTTGGATTTTAATGACTCTTTAAATTATACATTTCGTAATATAATTTTGTATTATGAATTATACATTTTAAAATCGCATACCTAATCGAATTTGAAATTCACATTTCATGTTTTTATCACTAATTTTTATTTTTTTTTCCATTTCATATTATTGTAATATTTTAATTTGTTTTAACGAATACGTGTAAATGTTATTGATTATTGATGGTGAAGGTGACAGAAGAAGATGGAGTCGGGAGATGGAGTTGGAGGTGGAAAGAAAAGATAGGGTGGAGGTGGAAGAAGAGGATGGGTGAAGGTGTAGGAAAGTATGGTGGTGTTGTGGGAGGAGAGAAAGAAAGAGGACAAATTTGAGGAACAATAAGAAAATATGGGGTGACGTTGCAATTTATGATTGTGAGTCCTCTTCTTTCTACAATATCACATAGATCCAGAAGTATAGATACAACTTACGGAAATATCATGTGCTTAAGTTAGATTGTAAAGTAGAAGGAAAAGTGTCTTTGCTGACTCTAGTGTCTACTAATAGTTTACACTTACCTGCTTTAGATGAGCTTTTCGCATATAATGGTCCTTTTGGTGAGGAAGCTGCGTCACTTTACCTGTGGTCGCCTACTGCACAAGTACATTTTCTTTTGATATTGATTTTTTATGCGTTCTTCAATCGTATATGCATAATAAGATTTTACACGATTGTATATATATAGTAAGATTTTACACGATCGTATACCCATCAGGAAATGATCCCATAGAAATTGTTTGGCTTGAGAAGGAAAATGGTGTTTTGATGGTAGTCAAAATCGCGTTTCAACTAGTAAGAACGTACGAGACTAAGATCTTATTCTCCATCTTTGATCTCGCGTCATTTGAAAGTTATGATTTTCATGAATCGTAACGAAATGTCGTTGAAAATCGTAATTTGTGTGAAAACGATGAGTCTTGCTATATAGACATCGTGACGGGGCTCATCACAAAGATGTCTCTCGCAGCATGCTGGAACAACTGTCGTGACTGCGCCTCCCTCCTAGCAGCATGCTATATAATATTATTTTTAAATAATTATTATTTTGGTGCAGATTTATAAATTGGAAGGAGTTACTCTATGTTAAGAGGTTGTGTTTGGATCTACTGGATATAGTTTTTATCTCATATATTATGAACTTTAGGTATGAATTTTGATTGATAATAAAATTTGTAAGATTTTACGATCCATATTAGGATATTTCAATTTACGATCTATGTTTTTCTTTTCCATTTTTTTAAATAAGATTTCGATTTTGACTACCATAGTTTGGAGAACTAAAGGACAAAAAAGTTGGGAGCATGGTTATTATGTTTATGAAGTATGTGTTTACCATCATAGTACTTTGCGGGTTGAAAAATACTATACAAATGATCCGTATGCTGGAGGGTATGCTCTCTTCATACAGTTTGCCATCATTTATCTCTTGCAAATGGTTTCTATACTAATTCTAATATCCATGAATAACAGTTAGTAATATCCACATTAAATATAAATTTAATTATCTAAATGATTTTTACATTTAAACAGAGTTTCATCGGATGGGTGGAGGACTTTTCTAATTAATCTTGAATCTGAAGAGTTGAAACCCGATGGATGGGATGATAAGGGAAACGAAAAACCTCTCATACATTGTTTCACTGATATAATTATCTATCGGTTCATTTTATATTTTCAAATAATTTTAAGCCTGACACATATTAATGTGGGTTTAACCTTAGGTCACAAAATTATAATTTTGTACGTAAAATTATAATTTAATTATAATGTTGTATGTAAAATTATAACTTAAAATTATAATTTTGTATTTGGAACGATGATCTAACCTTATCAAAAAATTATAATTTTGTACACAAAATTATAATTTAAATAATATTATTTACGCATCATCCTTAGTTTGGTGGTGAGGTAGTATTACACCTTTGCTTTAATTTTTATTTGAGAATTAAATTTTAATAATAATTATATTAATTTTTAATTAGATGAAATATGGTGATAACTCAGAACAAATCGAGGAATGCTCTCATTAAGCAAAAGTAAGAATTGGAGGTGAATGTAGTGGGTTTAATAATGGTAAGCAGCTTAGTCGAGCGGGTGAGTTGCTCACCCATGTCTGGCTTTTAATGACACGTTTTGGTATCACTAAACAATTTCATATTTCACAGTGTCGTCACCAAAGGTCAAGGCTTATATTAATATTCTATTTTTTTATTTTCTTAAAGAATATTTTAAAGATATTTCTCCATTTTTTAAAATTTTTTAAGGTATTTTGTTAAAAATTAACATTTTTTTAATTTAATTTATTTCTTAAGTATTTTTAATATATATATATATATATATATTTAAAAAATAAAATTATACATACATATATATATATATATATATATATTTATATAATGTATTAAAAATTTAAACTAAAAAATAAAATTTAAAAACAAAACTTTAAATTAAAAAAATATAAACGAAAAAAGAAACATAAATTTTGACTTCCGATAGTCGAATTTATTTTGACTTCCGGAAGTCGACTTCCGGTAATATATTTTAACTTCCGGAAGTCGACTTCCGGTTATATATTTTGACTTTCGGAAATCAACTTCCGGTGATATATTTTGACTTCCCAAAATCGACTTCTGGTGATATATTTTGATTTTTGAAAGTCAACTTCCAGTAATATATTTTGACTTCTGGTGATATTTTTTGACTTCCGAAAGTCGACATCCGGAAGTAATTTTGGGGATGTGATATACGTGGCTTTAATTAAGCTTTTTGGGGGTGTAAAAGAAATTTTGGAAGTGCAGGAAGAAAGAGCCTAAGTTTAGAGGATAAAAATATGTATATGTGCGTCTGGGCTGGGCTTACATATTTGTTGTGTGTCTCTGAAGAAGGGTCTTTCTTCCTGCACCTCCAAAATTTCTTCTACACCTCCAAAGTTTCTTTAAATTCCCAAAAAATACTTTGACCATTTAAGGAAACCCCCGAACACCACATCCCCAAAATTATGTCGACTTTCGAAAGTCAAAATATATAACTTCCAGAAGTTAAAATATATCACCGGAAGTTGACTTTCGGAAGTCAAAATATATCACCGGAAGTCAACTTCCGGAAGTCAAAATATATCACCGGAAGTCGACTTCTGGAAGTCAAAATATAACACTCGAAGTCGACTTCCGAAAGTCAAAATTATCACCGGAAGTCGACTTCCGATAGTCAAAATGTATCACTGGAAGTCGAATACCGGAAGTCAAAAATTATCACCGGAAGTCGACTTCCGAAAGTCAATTTTATTTTTTAATTTTTTATTTAACATTTTTTTACTTATTTTGTATTTTCTAAAGTAATTTTTCTTTTAAATTTATATATTTTATAATTTTTAATATTTTTATTATCTGTTTTAAAAGATAAAATAAAATAAAAGTTAGAAAACATAAACTTTAAAAAGAATTAAAAATATTAAAAATAGAATTAATTTTTTGACTTCCGGAAGTCTACTTCCATTAATGTTTTTTTGACTTCCGGAAGTCAACTTCCAGTGATATATTTTGACTTCTAAAAATTGACTTCCGGTAATAATTTTTTACTTCTAGTGATACATTTTGACTTCCGGTAATAATTTTTGACTTCCGGTGATACATTTTAACTTCCGAAAGTCGACTTCCGGTGATATATTTTGACTTTCGAAAGTCAACTTCTGGTGATATATTTTGACTTCCAGAAATCATATATTTTGACTTCCGGAAGTCGACATCCGGAAGTAATTTTGGAGGTCTGATGTTCGTGGGTTTCCTTAAATGGTCAAAGAGTTTTTTGGGAATTTAAAAAATTTTGGAAGTGCAGAAGAAATGCTTGAAGATGTAAGAAGAAAGACCCCTGAACAATCCTACACATTTGACATTTGCCAGGATTCACAATATAACTTCTACATTCTTTATATTAATGAGAGTGAATATTGTATAAAAATTATATTAATATTGATGGAATTAGTTTAGAATAGTATAAATAGAACTTCTACGTTCTTTATAGTTTAGAGTGTTGATATAAATGTTATGGAAATAAAAAGTTAAGTCCTAATTGATGTAGAAAGTGGGTTATATAACAGTGATTGGTATTACAGTGATGTTATATGTTTTCTAAAATTACATAAAAAATTCAACATCAAACCAAAATACCTTTCCTACGTTAGTTAAATTTTGAATCGATATAGAAAGATATATAACGCTGGTTATGTGGAGGAGGAACTAATTATATGTATATTTCTATATCAGTTCAAGTTTTAACCAAACTAGTATATAGTTTTTTAAAACAAAAAGTTATTTCCAATATATGTTTCTCAACTTGTAATTTGATGATAAGCTATATCAAATGTATTTTGTTGCTGAAATAAACTTTTTAATATTCAATAAAAAAAGTAAATACCAAAATTTTTACTAATTCATAAGACAACTAAATAATAGTTATAATTGAAATAATATTTAATACTTATCTTATTTATAGAAACATAAAATAAATAAATAAATATAGAAACATAATCATTTGGAAGTTATGGGAGAATGGTGGTCACAGTTGTTGGAAGTGATATCAATTGATGTGATGGAGGTCAAGTGGATACGTCACAATCTAATCATAACACTTAGACAATTATGTTCTTAAGTAAAAAAGAGTTACACCCTAATTAATAGTTATAGTTTTTTACCTACCTAGTGGTAAGCGTTCAATCTAATAATTGGTATTAAAGTCAACGAGTTTCCTAGTGAGACAATTGTTGAGGGAGAGATTGTTGCAAGTGACATCAGTTGTCCAGTGACGGAGACTAATGTTGTGTTTGGATTGGGTTGTGGATTTGTGGGAGTGGATTTGCGTTGATTTGCAGGTAAAGATAAGGTTGTTTGGATTAAACGAAAGATGGTATGATTTGAGTGGATATGAGTAAAAAGTTTATGAAAGTTTGTGTATGACAGTGATTAATAAAATTTAATAAATTATAATTTTTAATAGAATAAATTGTATGATTACCATTTTACCCTTCAATGTAAATAGAAGAAATGATATTCAAATAAAATTAAAAATGTTATTTAAAATTACAAAAATATGTTTTATTCATATTATAATTAATAACTTAAAATAATTCATATTATTCTCAATTATAACTTGAAATAATTTATAATATAGACTGTTTAATTTTAACTACACATTTATTTAAATATATTTTATTTTATAGAATTAATTTATTTACAAAATATATTTATTTGAATAATAATAATAATATTATTATTATTATTACTATTATTATATAATACTTATTATTATAATAATTAAAAATTAAAATTATATATATATATATAATAATAATATACAATGTTATCAATATCCATATAATAAATATATAATTATTATATATTATTATATAATACTAATTATTATAATAATAATTATAATTATAGTTATTATTAGTATATATATATATATATATCATAAATTAAATTATTAAAAGAGATGGACAATAAAGTAATTTTAATATGATGATCTCGCTTTCCCTGCACATCTCTTCATTTTAGAGAGTGTCAAATTTTGCAACTCACCTGCAAATCCACACTCGCAAATCAACGCAAACAAGCTTATCCAAACACGTTTTCAAGTTATTTTCCATCCGCATGAACAGTACTCATGCAGATCCAAACAGAGCATAAGTGAGTCAAGTCACAATCGAATCATGACGCTTAAACTATTACACTCTTAAGTGAAAAGAGTTGCATCCTAATTAATAACTATAACTTCTGGTCTAGTTATCAATTTTAATGCAATTCCTGATAAAGATATCAATTATCTTCTAGTTTTAATTATATTGATAAGATATTGTATATTTTATTCTTTTTTATTATTATTATCAGATATTTTGCTTTATGATGATACATATTAGGTTTTATTATTTCCTTTATATCATGGGATATTGTACTCTATACATTGGACAATTTTTTAATCAATTGAATGCAAACTCTGTATATCATACATTCAATAAAATATTTCTCTTCTAAATTTCTCTTATTACTTGTGTTTTATCAAAAACTAACATAGTATCATATGAAAAATACCTTTCGTCATTACTTTTTCTTCATCGTTTCACTCATGGCGAGTTTTTCTTCTCCTCACCCTTTATTTCTTCATCTTGGAGAAAATGAACTTATTCTTGTATATATCTTTCTTGTTATAACAATTATCAGCAATGGAAAAACAAATCTCAAAGTTCTCGACTCTCTCAAACTTCTCAAGATATTAAGATTCTCTTCATCCTACTACTTTTAAAAACTGCTACTTCCCATAAAGAATCATATACCTTGTGGTTTTAATTTTATTGACAGAGATATAATTTATTTTATTATTTTTTATTATTATGTGATATTATGTTTTATGATGATACATGTTAAGTTTTATTTTTTCCCTTATATCATGGGATATTGTACTCTATATATTGGACAAGTTTTTAATTAATCAAAATGCAAACTCTCATTCTCATACTTTCAATAAAGTATTTCTCTTATAACTTTTGACTAGATATTAATGGTTGTTTGTGTTTGACAAAACACATGTGAGAAAGTTAGAAGAGAAAAATACTTTATTGAAAGTATGAGAATTAGAGTTTGCATTCCAATTGATTAGAAACTTGTCCAATATATGGAGTATAATATCTCATGATATAAAAGAAAAAATAAAACCTAATATGCATCATCATAAAACAGAATATTTGATAATAATATAAGAGAATAAAGTATATGATATCTCTATCAATATAATTAAAACCAAAATATATATGATATCTTGTATCATCCCTCTCAAGGTGAGCATGAAGATTATGAAGGTCCAACTTGGAAGTAGCACTTTTGGAAAACACTGGGATGAAGAGAATCTTGAGAAACTTGAGGACCTTGAGACGTTTGAGAAGCTTGAGAAAGTTGAGAACATTGAGATTTTTTTTTCATTGCTAATAATTGTTATCAACAAGAAAGAGATATACAAGAACAAGTATATCGTTTTTTCCAAGATGAAGAAATAAAGGATGAGGAGAAACAAAATTCACCATGAGTGAAACGTCGAAGAGAAGGTAATGGTGGGAGGTGTTTTTCATCTAATACTATGTTAGTGTTTAATAAAACATAAGTGAGAAAAAAATTAGAAGATAAATATTATATTGAAAGTGAGAAAAAAATTAGAAGATAAATATTATATTGAAAGTATAAGAATGAGAGCTTGCATAACAATTTATTAAAAAATTGTCTAATATATAAAATATAATATCTCATTATATAAGAAAAAAAACCTAATATACATACTCATAAAACATAATATATGATAAAAATAAAATAAAAGATATATCTAAAATAGAATTAAAACCACAAAAATATATACGATATATTTATCAATTCTTTACGTTTATATGAAACAACGACACCTTCAAGTGGTGCATGACCAAAATAAATTTTTAAATATAGCAGTGACACAAATTTATAAGTAATGGTTGCAATGATAGAATATAGAAAAAGAGATGAAATAGAGAAAAAGAAAAAGTGAAGAAAGAAAGACAAAGAAAACAATACAATCACAAAAGGAAGAAAAAACTAAAACGATAAAAATGATGATAGATCAACAAAAATAAACAAATGAAAGATAATAATGAGACATTTTACATTAAACACTTTAAAACCAATTTATATTTTATATATATAAGATGTGACCTATTACATTAATTATTAAATAAATAGGAACCTAACAAATTAATCTTAAAACAATTATGTAACTTTAACATACATATTAAATCAATTACTTCAAAATTAATATAATATATCTCTATTTTATGGGATCATTTAATAAGTACTTTATAATATGAACAATTGATCTAATTTGAGTTGTAAAATTGACCCCACACTTATTTTTGCAGAAGTTTATATGCAAATTGAATCTGCAATGAAATATGGTAGATAATTGAAATGCCGGGAACATTCTGGTTCATATCATATGCATGTATCGCTTTCAGACCTAATAAAGTTTGTTTCTTTGTGTTCTGGATTCTCTGTACCCAATGATATCACTATCGCATAATGGATATGCAGAAGGTAGAGTTTGTCTGGCAAGTGGGCACTGTTAAGAAGATAAGGTGCTCCCATTAGTTACACGTCTGCATGGCTTGGTCATGTCATGACTTGATTCAACATAGCATCAAGATGCGCGCGGCGATCGACGCTGTTTCTTAGTGAAATGATGACGTGTACCCATTCTCCATACTCATCTTTTCTGGTCACTGCTGCAGTCACGTGCCATCTGATATCTGATGTAAAATGGAGGAAAAGAATTAGGAAGAGTCACGATGATTAGTGAAAGAAGGTCAAGATGAAATTGTTTAAACGGTAGTCAAAACGCTCTGAGTTAACTCGTCTGTTATCGAGGATATGGAAGCAGCTAGAGAGATATTTGAGGATTGTGTGTGTTTGCATGAGCTCGTATATACAGATCTCAGAAAATTCGATGAAATGTTTAGTCAAAGGTATAAAGTTGATTTAGTGATAAAAAATTAGTACAATGATAATACATTGATAATTAAATTTTGACAATAAGTAATTTTAGAATATAAAAAATAAAGATTAATAAATTTGAAAATTATTTAAAAAATATCACATAAACTCATAAGACAAAATTGTCAAATAACAATAACAATTTAATAATTATATTTTATTTAACAATTAAATCTAAAAATTATATTTAATCTATAATTAATTCTAATAATTTATAATTAAATTTAAAAAATAATTAATAAAAATATCAATTTTAATAAAAATATTAATATAACATTTTTAAAAATTTAAATTTTGTCTCAATTTATAAAAAACAACATTGTTTCAATTTAATCAAAATTATGACTAAAAAATAACGAATATAAAAATTAAATTAAAAAAAATAATATAATCATGAACCGTAACATATGATATTGATATGTAACACAATGTTGATATGACATATCGATATTTTTAAAAAAATTTAATATATATATATATATATATATATATATATATATATATATATATATAAATAATATATAATAATATATAAACATGATTCACACATATGTTAATTACTAAAAAAATAAATTATCAAAATGACGAAAATTAAAAACTATTTAAATATAAAACAGAAGTAATAAACAAATTAAAAAAAACGAAAATAGAAAAGAAAAATATTAAAACCTATTGTATAAATGCAAAAGTGTAATGTACAAATAATTATATGTTATTCTTCTGGAAAAGATATATATATCACAAAAATTATCAATTTAGATATGCTGTATAGGATTATAGAACAAACATTTGACAGGAAAATACAACGATTCTTGATAAATCTGTTAGAGAGTATATATTTAAAGAAAATTGGACAATCGTAAATTAAAATATGCAATAGTTTGTCAAATCTATTCGTATTCGTATATGTTTCGTGTGTTGCCTTACACAATTTTCAAATCAAATTATATTTGGAATGAGCCAACTCTAAACTAAAGTTATTTTTTATATTTTTTAATCTAAATTTAATTAAAATTAGTAATTATGGAGTAAATATTTTGAAACAAAAGTAAGTGGTAATGAAAATAAAAGTAATTAATATAATGATAATTAGAATTATAAAAAGTAATAATAAAATATTTTAGGGTTAAATATGTTTTTATCCTTGTGAAAATTGAAATCATTTCCTCTCTTCTTAAAAATTTTGAATTAATTTAGTTCCTTATCTTAAAAAATGTGTGCATTTAGTTCTTTAAACAAAATTTTGTTAAACTTACTTGACATTTCAAACACGTTTTTTAACTAACATTGAAATACATATGTGTCAAACGGTGTAAATAAACTAAAATAATATAATAAAATATATTTTAAATATCAAATAAACTTAATAAAATTTGGTTAAAAGAATTAAATTCATACATTTACAGGATTTAAGAACTAAATTGGTTCAAAAATCCAACGGTTATATGAAACTTAGATTCTATTGATGTAAAAAAAATTGTATACACAGGTACGGAACTTTTAGAAACAGGAAGACAGTATTGCAAAACTTCTATTTAATTTTTTATGTTTCCACACAAAGAAAACTTCAAAAAAACAAAATAATTTGTAATGCTATATATATATATATATATATATATATATATATATATATATATATATATATATATATATATATATATATATATATATAAAAGTTAGATTCTAACGATGAAAAAAATTTGTATATAGGTACAGAACTTTTTAGAAACACAAAATCATTAAAACATTGCATATAATACGTTTTTTTTTATGAAAGACAGTATTACAAAACTTGGATTTTATCTATGAAAATGTTTTATTTAAGTTTTTTATGTGTAGTATTTTAAATAAATTAGAATAATTAAAATAACTATTTTTTTATTCTAGGAAAACTAGCATTGAAACTCTCAGTTTGTTTGAGTAAATCTGTTTCAGATAAGCATGAAAGAGGGTTTTCCAACAACAAAATTAAAAAAATGAAACGAGGTTATATTACCATGTATGAGTTAAGTTATTGACACAATATATTTATAGCATTTTTTTCAAATGTCTATTGTATTTTCTTTAATTAACATTTGTTTTTTTATATGTAACCAAATAAATAGCTGCATTTTTTTTCATACAAAATTATTTTAAATACTGATTAAATATTTTTCAATATTTGATATGATTACGCAGAATTAGTGTATCTGATTTGTTCTCAAATTACTACACAACATAACGAAAAAGGACAATAAAATTCGGCACAATTTTCAGTAAATGGCTTGGTATGTAATTTCGTAAGGCTGCTCTTGGTATATAAAACCACCCGCTTCAACCCCTCACTCTCGGTTCGTTAAAACCACCACAGAGACGCGAAAAGGAGAAAGAAAGTTAAACAGCGAGAGAGAAAGAGAGAGAATGGCACCTTCTTTCTGCGTTAATGAGAGAAAGGTATGTGTGAGATGGGTGGAGAAATATTTCAAAGATTGCCTCTGCAATATGAAGGATGAAATCTCGTTCGGTTTGGGTCTCACAAGTCTACTATTCTGGGGAGTAGCTGAAATTCCTCAAATAATAACCGTTTTTCGTACTAAGAAAAGCCATGGAGTATCCCTCATCTTTCTCCTCACTTGGGTCGCTGGGTTAGCCAACATTTTTCATTTTTTTTTTTTATTTTCTTTTCATTTCTGTAACTAACTTTTCCACTCTCTATTTTCTAACCAAATCAATCTTTCGGATACGACCACTATTAGCTTCATTAATTTACTAATTATATGTGATTCAGGGATATATGCAATTTGACTGGTTGCCTTCTCGAACCAGCTACTGTGAGTGATTCTGAACCATTTACATGCACTCTTAAAATTTGTTTGAGCATGATGGTGGTCCTACAAAAGAGAGACACAAAACCCTGAAATACAACTGGCTGCCATTACTCTCTCTTTAATAATCATATTTTTCGTGTTTTCTTTCTTTAAATTTCATATTATTGTTGACTAACTTTCAGCTTCTTTTTCTGTTTCTCTTTTTCTTTTTTGAACGATTGATGGCGGCAGTTGCCAACACAGTATTACACAGCTCTGGTAAATTAATTAGCGTCAATTTTTTGTTGCATCTTCTTTAGTTTGTTGTTCGTATTGAATTAATCGTTTTCTGTCGTTAGTTGATCTTAGAATCCTTTCGTTAAAATTGCATGATGATGAATATATCTCCTGGTTATGCAATCCTCTTTAGTATCTATTTTTTAAAACCATAATAATTTAGGGAGAATGTGTGAAAGGATTTGAACGTCTGCTTAGTGCTGGACACGTGTCAGCTGTTTGGCCCCAAACCAGTATGGCTGGCTTCACGTGATTGGTGCTGTGGTCTGGCGCAGCCTAGTAATACTGCCAAATCACCCTTCAATGACTTAATTTTATTTTGAAAGAAAAGTCTCATTTATTTCTTTCTTTTTCTTATGACATGATTTCACATTTTACAACGTATTTGCAAAATCAGTTTTTTTCATTTGAAAACAAATATAAACTGAAAGTTTAAGTAAAGTAGAAGTTCCTCTTTTAAATAAGAAAAGTGATTTTTTGATATTTAAAAATGTTTTTACAGTAATTTGATATTATTTTTTATTTTTTTTACAATACAAAAACTTCTTTTTCTTATGAGCATTTTAGCTCTATATCAAATGTTATTTTCGGGATTAAAGTAGTTTTTCACATTCCTAGAAGAATTTAGTAAGTATTATTTTTTTGTAAAGTTGCTTTTTCATTATAGAAATTTTTATACTAATTATTTTTTTACTATAACAAAAATAATTTTGGTTTAACTTCTTCGAATATGCTATGACAGAAATTCAAAAGAGATAACTTAAGTACTAGTAGAAATTCAAATCATGAGTGTTCTCCTTTTGAGAGTAATAGATTATACATTAGCATAAGCGTTTATTTATATTCTGTTGTAGAGAGTGAAAAAACTTCAAATTTCATGGAACTACTCAAAACTCTCATTTTAGGTTAAGTTTTTAAATTTCATTAAGAAAAAGGAAAGTAGGATTTACTTTTTTAAGGAAACTAAAATACACGTAATTCTTGGAGTAAAAAAATCATTTACAAGTGACTGAAGTGAAGTGGGCACTAGGATTAGATTTCCCCCAGACTCTGTTGTAGCTAGGTAGCTTGGCCGTAGTTAAATCTCATTATGATAATTCTTGATTTTAACCAACGAAAACTGCAAGGTTGATCTTATTAATGAGCAATGAAAGTTGTGTTTCACAGCTTTACACAATCACTACGATCGTATTACTTCTTCAAATCATATATTACGACTACATAAGCAATTGGTACAAACATCCTCAGAAGGTCAACCACAAAAGGGTACAATTACAATTTCTCAGATTCCTTCTCCTCGATTAATCAAATAAGCAATTCACAAAACTTTGTTCTGTGGCGCGTTAAATATCAATCGAAGGATAATTAAGATAATACCTTGTTATTTTATAGGAAGAAGAAGATGAGAGAAAGCCATTGAAGCCACCGAAACCAGCCCACGAGTCTGGAATTCCAATACCAAATGGCACACGCCAAGCAGTACCTAGACAGGAGCACTATTATATGTACGCATTTAGTTTCTTCCCAGTATTATTCTTTAATCTGGGTTACAAAAATCTTAATGGGGACGTAATGAACTGAAGTTTAATTTTTTGAATTGAATTGGATTAAATTAATTGTGCAGGTCAGCAAGATCATTGGCTGGAAGTGGCACTCCACCCTGGGGAACTTACATGAGAGCTGCTAAAAGTGGTCCTTCAGCCATGGAATCCATAGATGCCTCTTCTTCCGAGGATGATGAAGCTTATCCACCTTCCTCAAAAAATCCTCCGATCAAGCCTAGGCCAATCCCACGTCCTGCACCTGTGAGTTCTTCAACTTTTTAACATGAAGCCAGCTTTATTATGTTGGCATAATCAGATCATCTTTTACAGAAAAAAAGAGATTTTTCAATCAAGGAAATAACGTCACACAAATACCAAAGCACTTTTGCTCCGGAAGTTACCTCTTTATATTCCTTAAATTTGTCTTTCACGGTTATTGTGGTCGAAATGGCACACTGAATGTTACTAATAATACCCTTGACATTTCAACTTTACCCTTAACTCATTATTCCTGTACAGTTAGTCTTCCACATTTGTGTTGTCATCGTATACTAATACACATATATACTATAGTATTTCTTAATTAAACCATGTACGTTTCAGGGAAGTTATGGTACATTTCTAGCAGCTGCTGTTAGTTTGCCTCTCAAGGCTAATGGTTTGAGGGAAAGGTACATGAGGTTTGCTGGAAGAAAACTTTTGCAGGTGCGACTTGCGAGTGGTTGTGCCTAAATAATTCAGTCACCATAGTGTTATTTCTGCTTTACATAACCATTAGTCGCTAGTTTCTATAATAACTAATGCTCATCGTAGGAATACGAGACACATAGTACACTTGGTCAATGGTTGGGATGGCTCATGGCAGCTATCTATATAAGTGGTCGGCTTCCTCAAATATGGCTGAACGTAAGTGTCAAAATAAACCATTCATTTTTTCTTTCTTGGGTTTCATCTATATATATTCATTATTACACTTTCTATATACGCTTTGTTGTTTGTTACTAATAATAAGTTGTTGTCTTGAATTGATTATTGATCAGATTAAAAGAGGGAGTGTGGAGGTAATAATACTCAGAATCTTCATCTCTTGCCATAATATTAAAATTAAGTGTGAAAGGATTAACTTGTATTACAACATTTTTATGTATGCTTTCCATTTTCTTTCATCCCAACAGGGCTTAAATCCTTTCATGTTCGTCTTTGCATTGGTAGCTAATGTCACTTACGTGGGCAGGTTCCAAACTCCATGCCCTGCACATAGATTTTCGTCCAATTATTTATATTCTTCAAACTAAGTGAAATAAATTGATAACTCTAATAACACTTGTTGATGCAGTATTCTTGTGAGAACTACAGAATTGGAAAGCATCAAAGCTAATATGCCATGGTTATTGGATGCAGTATTGTGCGTGGTTTTGGACCTTTTCGTATCCTATACACGTAGTTCTTGATGCAGATTGATATTTCCATTGGGTTGATATAACTGTCATTTATTATGTACTGTTAAAGAAAATGAGATTATAATAAGAACCTTAACGATATGACAGATAATATTGCAGTACATCTACTATAGATACTTTCGAAGGAGAGAAGGAAAAGGAGAGAACTACGAAGAGGAAAGGCTGCATCAGCTTGAGTTTTGTGGCTAGTTTTGCAGTGACTGATTGATGTTGAACTGAAAAACTAATGGCACGTTCAAAAGATTGAGCTACAATTACATTTACTGGCAATACTTTCAAGAGAGATATATGTGGCATATATATGTATTGTATATGGGAAATTAATAGCTTGTTTAGTTTTTGAAGACATTACTTTGAATTTGTTTTGTTGATCCAATGACTAACAAAGCTTGTGAAATTATGGGAAGTTAGGACTATGGCTGTTCTGAAAATGTTCACCACTCTTTCATTACAACTCTCATACGTCTTATAAAATATGCTTGATGGTCTTTCGTTCATCCATGACAAATGATTATTCAATTCAATTATTCCATGAATTTTTGGTTTTATAATTGAATAAGTTGGTGTAGTACACTATCGACTAAATAATAAGGAGGTATTTACAAAACTTAGATTATTTCAATATGAGCATTTAATTAATTATAATAAACAATTTGTTATGTTTTTACAATTGATTGTAATCGAAATTAGTTTTTATTTGGATAAATTTTGATGAAAAATGATTATAAAACATTATTTTTTCTTGGATACAACAACAAAATCGATGTTATACTAAAATTTATGAAAATTAATCACAAATTACACATTTTCATATTCAAAATTTATGAAAATTAATCACAAATTACACATTTTCATATTCAAGAAAATAATTCCATTCAACATATCTCTCTTGGTGAGCGAATTCAATTATTATTATTATTCTGAAGCAAGGTAAAATCAATGAATTGATGACTTTATAACTAGGCAAAACAAATGACCTTATTATATTGAAAGCAAATAACGAAACCAATATTATTATCCTAATTATAAAGAAATATTGAAACTTGCAAAAATAGACAAAGATATGATATCGAATTTAAATAGAATAATTTTACTAAATAAAATTGTGCATAATTATTATATAAAATAGAGTACCCGACATAACATATAAAAAGATCCATTGTTACAGTTATCAAAATCATACTGGAGAGGAGAATTCACTGGCATCTAACAATGCCATGAAACATAACAAAAAGGGCAACAATTTAAGAAAATATTTGCTCATGGAGCAATAAATTACAGATAAAACAATACTTCAAAAGGAGCTCAAGCCAAAACCAACATGTGGCTAAAACCAACATGTGGCCAAACTAGACTGCAACATTTCCATCATCATTATGATCATTAGGGGTTTCTACATCTGTTCACATCAACATTGGTGATCATTGCAAAAAGGAAAACACAACAAGGAAACAAACACAGAAAGAAAGAAGGGGGTAAGGTAGTGTATTTAAGCAGTATATTTAAGCATTTATACGTAAATATAGTTATATAAGTACATCACTCAAGAAACACATACATGGACTCTTGACTCAATTAAGCAATATACTAAATACAAAGTTTTCACTCAAATAAACACCCAACTGACTCTTGACGCAATATCCGGATTATGCGTTTGATTTTGAATTCTAAAGAAGTATACACCTGTATTGATTTATAAACTCTACAGAGTCTAGCCAGAAGGGGTTATCACCCAATCAATCACAAGGTTAATCCCAATATGTCTCAGGCTCAAACTCCTCCCAAGACTAGGATCTCTTGTCACTCTCACCACACCACATAATCACTCTACTTTACGTCAGTGTGAGTGATTATTAGAGTTCATAATACATTCCTTATCTAGACACCTCATATATCAAGGTATACACTTGTTAGGAATCCAAGTGTGAGTATAAGTCCCACATTGACCAGAAATGAGAAAGTAGAGCACTATATAAGAATCACGACCCATAAACTCATTGCCTTAAGGTTTTGGGTTGAGAGTGGTGTCAGTGTCTTATGTGGTTAGGCTCAGATCTCATTGGTGTTGTTCTCCCCAGTGAAACCCCCTCTGTAAAACCTGACAAGTGGTATCAGAGCCGAT
>Ga0214545_1006868_pt1 | contig 19495 bp, 11 predicted proteins | sample CNSS4metaG_FD_160064 | JGI IMG/M metagenome (GOLD analysis project Ga0214545, IMG submission 160064) | Root nodule microbial communities from cowpea collected in UCLA plant growth center, Los Angeles, California, USA - CNSS4 | ecosystem: Host-associated > Plants > Roots > Nodule | place: USA...
AGACTCTTACGAGTCTCCGAGTCGGGTCTACGAGTCGAGTCTACGAAGCTCTCACGAGTCTACGTAGACTCTCGAGTCTGATAACCTTATATATATATATATATATATATATATATATATATATTTGCTCTTAAACGGGCTACTCAGAAATCAAGCAGCAGAACTGCAAATATAGCCTATCTTTACTTCTAGGTCTATCAAACTAACAAGCAATCAAAAAGTTCTTGTAATTTCAATAGAACCACAATTTTTATTGGAATTTCAAATCACTACAGAATTCGGAAATCAGGAAAATAGTGTGGCTAACCTGCAATGATGTGAGTGTGTGAGTGTGTCACGTGCACCGGAGTTTGGTGGTGTGGTATGCGGCGGCAAGAAGCTTAGTTTGACGGCGGCACACGGCGGTGAGGGGCTGGAAAGAACTACCTTTATTCTGAACGTCTTCCAGAGTGTAGCCGATAGGGTAAGCACTCGCTGAACAAAATACTAGGTCGTTTTGATGATTTCACACCACGTTATTTTATCATTATTTACACTCTTTTTTTTTTCTTGATTATTGGTTTTTTTATCTCTAATTCTAAATTAATTTTATTAACTTTTAATAATAATAGAGATCCTTGTAACACAATATAAAGTATTTATTGTTAATTTAAAATAATATTTAAATATTTAAAATATTTATTTAGCATAGATTTTAATTTTATAAAATAAATATTCATTCCATATTATGTAATTCTATGTTTGATAAGAGAAATTTCATCTATATTTTAGAACATTAAAAAAAAAATATTCTTCCTTTTAACTAACTATTTTTTTTATTATGTACAAATCTTTATCATTTTATTCTTTAAGTAATTATTGTTTAAACTAAATTAACTATAACAATAAAAAATACTATTTCCATTATAAAAACTATTTACAACAAAATTGTAAAAAATTATTTATTTTTATGATTAACTTTTTTTAATAATTATTATGATAATAAGTTTTTAATTTTTTTTATAAAAAAAATGATTGAAACACATGATTCCACCGATGAGAATGAGATCTACACAAAATATATATATATATATATATATATATATATATATATATATATATATATATATATATTATCGGATTTTGGTCGGTATGATTGAGGTAATCAAAATAATATATTTAAAATTTATATATATTTAATTATTATCACTAATATAATAAAAATGAATATAAATTTAGTATAATAATAAAAAAAGGAAATTATATATATCTAAAAGATTATAATATCATACTTAAAATATAGTTATAAAAACACACAGTACAATTTTTCTTTTTATGTTCATAAAATAAAAAAGTGAATATATAAGAAACTCATTAAATAAAAGATTAAACTATTTTATTATAAAGTGAGATAATAAATAATTACCTTCTTTATTTCTTGGAGATGAAAGAAAACAGCTGAGAGATGAGAGTAAAAATAATATATCTTTTTCTCTTTAAATACAAAACAAAAGAAAATGAGAGATGAAAAGAATTTGTGAAAAACTCAAGACATATAATGGAACCACAATTAAAATCCGGTTATAAAAAAAATACACAATACACTATTTTTTCGTCCATGTTCATAAAATAAAAAATTAATATAAAAGAGTTCATTAAATAAATTATTTAATTAATATTTCACTATTAAAAATTACCTTTTTATTTTCTTCCTTGAAAATGGAAAAAAAATAAGAGCAAAAATAGTAGATATTTTTCTCTTCAAAAATAAAAGAAAACACAAAATAATAGATAAGAACAATTTATTACAAAAACTCAGTCCATAATGAAAAAGAATAATAAATATATTAATAAATCTTTTAATTCTTTATTTTTTATTATATTTAATTATATATTTTATTATTTATTAACATTAATTATTATGTTTATAAAATAAAGAAAATATTTGATTTAATCATCATTATTTTTGTAATGTATTTTTTAATATCTATAATAAAATATAATATCTATAATATAAAAAAATTCAAAATACCAATAACAAAAAAATTTCAAAATTTTTGGAGGCCATAGCCCTGTCACCAAATACTCCGCATATATATATATATATATATATATATATATATATATATATATATAAAAGATAATTTTTTTCAAATGAATGTCTTAGAAAAGGAATATTAGAATAAGTTTAATAAAAGAAGTTATTATTATAATATTTAAACTTTTTTAATATAAAAGTTTAAGATTTAAGATTGAAGAGTAAGAGAAGTATTTGGATTGAGATATGGTCAGCTGATTTGCAACGATGCATTTAAAATTTTATATAAGTTCATTTGAAGAGAAATGCCTTGAATTGATAAGATGGATTTACAAAATTACATAAAAATTTTATCCCTGCAACATATTTGAGTGGATGCCATTTGATTTTACAAATTTATCCTCATCAAATTACATCACTGCATTTTATAAGTTATTATACATTATTATTATTTTTATTAATTATTATTTATTTATTAATATTATTTTATTATATATAATTATTATTTTTATTATTTTATTATGTATATATATAATAAAATAATAATATATATTTATATCTATAATAATAATAGTTATTACTAATAATATATGTATATAATAATTAATAATTATAAAAATATATATAAAATAATAATTAATAATATATATAATTATTATTAATAATATATGTATATAATAATTAATAATAAAAATTAAAATATTATTAAAATTTAATATTTTTTATTTATTTAAAAATTATTTAATTTTATTTTTATTAAAAGGGTAGTTTGGTCATTTTTAAATTTTATTTATTATAATGTTTTTTAATCTATCACATTACTCAAATCACTTACTAACTTTCATAAAATTCATCTTCAAATCCACTTACTTTACTTTCTAAATCCACTAAAAAAAAACACATATTTATCTACACAAATTCACACAAATTCATCTTCACACTCCCCCCTAAATCCATCTTCTCAGGCAAACATAGCCTTAATGTTGATTTAAGAGAAGGAATGATTCTATTTAAAAAATATAGGGATTTAGTTGAGTAAAATAAAATATAAGAAAATTAAGTAATCATATGTTTATTTAAATATAGAAATCAATTTACTAATCAAGCTTTGAAAAAATTTTACCTTAAAACTTCAAGATTATAGGTTATTTTCTTGCTTAAGCTAAAAACTTTCAGAGAATAAAAAGTTTTAGGTAAGGAAAGTTAACTTAATCCATCTATTTTTGTAAGATTTTAATAAAAAGTCATGCCTTGCTGTGGAGTTTAAAGTTAGTGAGCTTCATATGAGTTTGAAGCTTTTAAATTGAGACAAGAAGTAGTTTTGTTGCATGTGCATCTAATGTTTTTTTGTTATATGTAGAATCAAAAGAAATGTGTTTTTGACATTCTTTAGTTGCATGTATAACCTAAAGAACTTTTATTGCAAGTGATTTTTTAACTTTTTTTTCATTTCTGAAGTTAATTTGTTGCATATAAATATGATGCTTATTTAGTATACATTGAGTTTGAAGTTTATCTATTCTACGTGCATTTGTCTAATAAAAGTTTTCATTTTCTTTAGTCTTAAAATAAATTCATTTTTTAAAGAATTAATCTTATGAGATGGAATGAAAATGTTGTTTAGTTTAAGTGAGTTAGTTTTTGTTTTTAGAGTTGTTGAAATTTGAAATGTTTATGCAAATGTATCGTGTTTGAGTCACCTTAGTGTGTGTTTTCATCAGGGGTGGTTATGGATTGATTTTTGAATGATCCAATTCACATCCATTTTAAATCCAAATAATTGGATCAAATTTTCAATCCAAATCCATTTTTTCAAAAAAACTATTTTGGATTTTTTTAAAATTCATATCCAAATATTTGGATCAAAATTTAAATCCAGACCAAATATTTGGATCAAGTTCAAAATCCAGAATTCATTTATTCTAAAAGAAATTTAAATTGAATTTTCTAAAACTTGTGTTCTTAAAGTCGACAAGATACAATTTGGCCCAACCCATAAGGTTAGGCTCTAGCCCACGTGAGCTAGGGCCAAAAAATCCCCCCATTAAAGAAGTCCATAAGGCCAAAAATCACACAAAAGCCCTGTGGGCCAAGGCTTGTCCATGTTTTCTTCTTAAACATGAAAAATATATTATTTTTTAAAATATATTATTATACTTTCTATCGTCGGCTCAAGGTCGATAAGTCTAGTGGTCGTGTCGACCCGACCTCACATGGTCGGTTCATCATTCCCGCCTGGCCCATCAAGGTTGTCGGCCCTGTCTGGTTTGTATGGGTCGTCTGACACAACCCATCCGAGTCGTCGGAATAACTCAGTCTGTCCGAGTCGTTGAGCCCGCCCAACCCATCAAGGTCGTCAGGCCTGCCCAATCCGTATAAGTCATTGGGTCAGCCCTACTCATATGGGGCTTCAGACTCGCTTGGCCCGTTCGGGTCATTAGGTCCGCTCGACTTTTTCGGGTCATCGGGTCCGACCAACTCGATCCAGTCGTCCGGCCACCCTACTCGTTCGTGTCTTTGGGTCCGTCCAACCCGTTATGGTCGTCGGGCCCACCCGACCTTATAGGGGTCGTCGGGCCTGCCCAACCCGTAAAGGTCGTCGAGCAAGTTATGTCTGAGTTTGAATTTAGCCTAGTCCATCTCAACCTTTAACCTAATCCAACTAAAAATTTAAATTGAAAATTTGGATTGAATTTTTTGGATTATCCATTTTTAAAAATCTTTATTTAGAGAATGAATATCCAATTCATAAAATATATAAAATGTAGATTATATAGAAATCCAATAGATTTTAAATAGATTAAATTTTTAATAAAATAAATTTTAAATGAATTAGATAGGAAAAAAATGGATCGGACAAAAAAAATTAAATTTTTTGTCCATCCCTAATTTTCATGATACCTTGCTCAACAAAAATATTTCCTTAAGTCACTTATATAAGGGCATCATTTAATACTTTCGCTCAACAAAATACGAAGCCCTTAAACAAATGTACTACTTGAGTCGCTCTACTCAGCATTTCTATAATACTTTTTTCTCAACGAATTATTGAAGTGCTTAAGCAATGGTATTGTGCGAGTGTCTTAAGTGAGAGTACCAATCCGATATGCTCACTAAATAGAAAGTAGTTTTGCTCAACTAGAGATATCACATGATATATAGAGATTTTTCATCGTTTTTTTTATTATATATATAAAATAAAGTTACGATAGACTAAGATGAATTTATGTAGGTAGTTTGTGGCACTATAATAAATTTCTTTTTAGGAACTTAACGCACGCGTACATCCTAAAATTATGTCTGGAAAAGATTGAATTGTTGCTCAAAAAACGTTCAGATACACATTATGAAATTAATTAAATTTAGTATTTTAAATTGCTGAATATTACAAAATACTTTTAATATTATATAATGAAATTCATTTTACAAATCGTCAGGGTTATAGCTTATTGATACAAGGTTTTGGAGTGTTATATAAATTATACTAAACTTAAGTTCCTTAATATTAGAGTTAAATATTGACTCATGCGAACGAAGAAAACTTGTTAAAACTCTGCCATTGCTTGTAATAAAAGAACGTTAACCCAATTACAACTTTATTTTCCATTTTTGTTATTTGAGATTTTTAGATCATACACACATTAATCAATTCAACTATCAATTTTTTTTTAATGATTTGATATTTCATTAAAAAATTAATGTAAAATATACTTTTTAAATATAAATAAATATCATTGTAAGATTACATTATATAAATGCTTGATTTATATACAACTCAATATGCTTGATCATCATCATGTTCATATCAAAATTTTCAATCATGAGATTGATATAATTTAATATTATATATTAATCATTAAAGAAAATAATTCTATAAAAAATTATTGTTTGTTAATCCTAAATAACTTTTGTTTTCTTCTGCATTACTAAGGGTTGAACCACGCATGTAAAGATGAATTGAAGACTTTCTTTTGGATCACAGCTGAAAGGAAGAAAATAAAAGACAAAGTGATAGAAAAAAAGAAGAAGGAAAAATGTATTTAATGAATGAGAAGAAAAAGAAGAAGAGAACAAATACAAGTGAATGAACGAAGAAAAAAAGTAAAAAAATAATAATATACTTTTATTATGTTATTTTTTAACAAAAGTCTTTATTATTATTATTATTTTAATTTTTAATTATCATTTTTAAAGCAACCTCTCATGCATTTTTCCATAAAATTAGAACCAAAGTGAGAGGAAATATATTATTGTGCACTCTCAAATTATTGCAACTCTTTTCAATTCTCCTTCAAAAAAAAAAAATCCTTCTTTTAAAGGATGTATAAACCATAACATTACAAGACTACCTGTACTCTTATATAAAATTTTGGTTTTGAAGCAGAGCTAAACTAACATTTAGAAAACTGACAGTGAATTATAAAGATAAGACTTTTTTCAAATTAATCAAAATAATTTATTAAAATTCTATGATTTTACTGAATAGTTAGGTTTTGAATTTTGAGATGTAGATCTACTTGTTGAATTATCAAAACTATAATCTCATTAATATTTCCTTGTAAATCTTAAATAAGGTGTATAGGTTTTTATTCCGTAAAGGAGAAAAAAAGTGGAGATGAGATAGGTTAAAAAAATAGATAAATGACCGATAGAGAGAATGACATTATGCAGCACAGACAATGGAATGAAACTTTTTCTTCCGCGAAGAAAGAGTCATGATTAGACAGCTTATTTAGTGGAAAATTACTTCTTTTTTTGAAGTCATAAGTGAAGGCTTCAGTTTACGAAACCCAGAAGTAAAAAAAGAAGTAATACTCTAAATACAACCTACAAAGTTCAACCTTTGGAAACATAAAATTAAACTTTATCTTTTGTTGGTGTATATATATTTAGAGAAAGAAATGGAAGAGGCAAATATAATTTATATACTAAATCAAGGTATCCTTTAACTTAAAATCGACATGAAAAATAAATATACTTTAATAGCTTATGACAAAAATGTCCATCGTATACACTCAGAAGAAAAAGAAAAAGAAAAAGATGTTGGTGTGATGTTTTAACAAAATTTGTATATCAAAAAAATTGAAAGGGTCGCTGTGTTCATCCCTTGTTTGTGTAGAGGGTATAAAGTTTAAACTTTCTAATGTATAAACAATTAGGGATATTTATAAATTATAATTGATACAAAAGGGATGTCGCCAACCTGCTTGTAATTATCAGTTTCCGGAAAAATGTTATATGCCGAGGCCATTCAATGGTTGTTCAACTGGGCGTTCGCCCAATGTCCTTAATTTCTGTACATTCACCACAGCAGAAAAATGTAAATCAATCAATAATATGAACAACAATAAATGTCAGCAACCAGCTACTTCAGTTATACACTTTTTCCTACCCAACAATCTCTGTCTATCATGATTTATATGGTATTTTTTCTATGTAAAGACATCCAACTATATATCCTACTTTTTGCGATATTTCTCAGTTTTACTCTATCTTGTCTTTGCATAGTAAATGGTCTAAATAGTTTCTTGTGGTTAATTAACAAGGTGTTTGGTTTTCAGTAGAAAAAGAAAAAACCCAAAGGTTAAAATGGAGTTCCAAATAATACGCGGGATAGTAGCCTGAAACTCAAGAACTTAATAGAAGGATATATTGTAACTACAGAGTCACTATAAGAGTTAAAAGAGTCACTTAATGACGTCAGTTGAACCAGAGAATTTAAACTGAAATTATTTGAGAAGAATTTAATTCAAAAAAGAAACTTTTAAAAGCACAAAACCAAAATAGCAACATGATGATCGACAAAATCAGGGCATTGCTTAACATAAAATCTACATTATAAGAGCACTTCTCATTGTGAGAAAAATTGTGCAAAAGAGAATAACAAGGGCTTATTATTACCGTCATATATTGCGGAGGATCGTCCATGGAAGTAGTACCTAGGATTACTTCCCTTTTTAATTTTGTTGTCAACTTGTGACAAACTCGCAGCTGAAAAAATAAAGAAATACAAGTTAAGATTATAATTTAAACATTCAAGATGTTGTTCTTAAAGTTTCTTTTATCATCACACTCTACCTCGGATCGAGTAGCCCCGCCAATAATAAATATAAAGATTCGCTTTCCCATCTTCTTGAAATCAGTAAGCACATTCTTCAACGTGGAGTCACTATTGAAGGTAGGAAAAATTATAAAATCAGCTTTGAACTTTGAAAACCATTAAAGCACAACTTGTATCTGGTAAAGAAACAAACTTGAGTGAGATAATATAGTTCATGTAACCTTGAATATCCATCATCTGAAGTACGAGATCTTCCCCAGTTTGCTGTCCTCCTAGATCTAATTGAATTAGGAGCAGTGGTTGGGGCTGTTTGGGGAACTTTGCTGTTTTTTGCTGGACCTCCCCGGGCACTACTTTTAATTGGCTCATTTATACACGAATATTCAGTCTTAGGTAATTCACCCTTATTGAGCTTTTCAATGAGTTCCTAATAAACACAATACCATAAATATTTTACATCTTATCATATAAAAGAAAACAAATAATATTTTATACTAATATCATACTATGTTTAAGCAAGCAAAATGATTTCTTACAGCTCAGCTTCTTGCACCCATACGACAACAAAAGAAGAATACTCGATAAGCTAATTTTATCAACTCATCAAATATGACACTCTCAGCACAAAAAAAATGAACTACCACACTGGCTAAGAAACAAGCTAGAGGGAAAAATCATTGAAACTTATGACTGTTGACATCTAACTGAAACTAATGTCAATTTTAGATAAACTTCATGTTAAAATTACTCATAATAGAAAAAAAAACTTCAAAAATATATTAAACTTTTCTCAAAAACTAAAATTAATTAATTTTTTAGTTTTTGTAGAAATCTTACTATTTATTTTTTCAAAAAGTTGAGATATATAAATTATAGTTTATGAAATAATTTTTTTTTCTTTTATAATTATTCACCGAGAAATTTGTTGAAAAAGACCTAAATTAAACATGTTGAGTCTTTGTAATGGGCATATTTTACTAAGCAAGGAAATTTTCTTGTCTTTTCCTTCTTTCTATAATAAATTCGACTGACCGATGAACTCAATTTATTTCTTTAGTTACAGTCAACAGAAAGGAAAAAGAATAAATTAATCACTTCATTTCTTTATAGTTCCAGTGAACAAAAGAGGAAAAAGAATAAATCACATCAGGTAAAGGTTGTATTGTACAAAAACAATTTGAGAAATAAAGGATTGCATGATCTGTAGTCATACCTCTAACATGGGAAAAAATCGAAATAGTTGCCACGTTTCTTCCTCTTCACCGGTCCGATCTTTGCGTGCTGCATGTTTTATCTATGAAGAAAACCAACCCTTTTACAGATATTTGATGTGAAAGAGTTATGGACAACGCCATGCAAGAGATATATCATTTTTGGATATAAATAAACAAAATTCTTATAGAAAACACGAATCCACTCCTTAAATATTCAGGTTAAGAGAATTTTGATTAGTAAAATATAATAAGACAACTATCTTAATAAATTCTAATATGTTATTTGTTGTTCTTATCTTAAGAAACATATAATTTTTATTGATATTAATTTATATAATAATATATACTATAATTTTATTTAATATATTATCTAATATATGCTTATAATCTTTTTTACACAATTTTAAATTACATTATCTATTAAAATATTAGTTATAATTTCAAAGTTATATACTTTTTTTATGATAAAAAAGTAGGTGTATATCTCTAATTTGGTTAAAACTATGTTTTTATAATTTATAAAACAATTAAAATAAAAATTTTTAAGAAAATTTATATGTAATTTTAATGAAAAATTTAATTTAAACATAATCTATATTACATTTTATTATTAGTTATTCTGTTATATTCTGTATATCCAGGATGGTGAGAAGGACAATTTTATTAGCTAAACTATATATATTCATTAACTTTTCTACAAACTATTCACCGTAAAATATCCAAATCATATAAAAAAGTATTAAAATATCCAAAATGTTAATTATAATAACCAAAAATCTGCATATACTAATTATTAGTATTTTAAGATAAATCAAATTTTTTTTAGAAATTCATGTTTACAAATATTGACCATTAGATTTATATGTCACAAAAAAAAAATCATTATTAATTTATAATGAAAATTAATATATAGGTTAATTTCATTTTTTTAAATCTTTAATTAATTTCTAAAAACTGAGCAAACTATAATAAAATTTCACCGGGCTACAAAAAAAAAATTTAAATTGATATAATAATCATGGATTAGAATTATTTTTTCACAAATATGCAATGAAACCCAATATTTTTTTAATTTATTTGACAAGTTTGGATCTACAGAAACACATAAAATCATTAGAACATTAGTGTAAGTAATTTGATGATTATATAAAAGAGTTTAATTATGGATTTAAGATTTGGCTTAATTAATTTAAATTAAACATATGTGGGCAGGTAGGAATGCCAAACAATCCATGTTTGCACGCATTGTCCAAACTCATCTTTAGGTCGATGTTGGCATGAGTTTGAGTAATATATAACTTTCTAAATCAGGTCAGACTGATATGATTATGGACATTTTGTTGGAACTATCTCTCTTTATGTCAGGGAAACATTTTTCTGTGCATGTGAACTAAGAAAATAATTTATTCTAAGGTATTCAAATTATTTCCTTGCTATCTGCTTGCATTTTTTATGGAAAACATGAACCAAGAAGATAATTTATTCTAAGCTCTTAAAATTATTTTCCTTTATATCTACATGCACTCTTCAGAAAACCTCAATCATATGCTATAAAGAGGAGTCTTGAGAGAGAGAAAGAAGACACACAAAAGTTGAGAATCAATTGAGAAAGAAAGAAGACACAAAAGTTGAGAATCAATTGAGAAAGAAAAGAGATATTTCATCATTCTTGATAAAATTGTTGTAATTTATCCAAAGGAAAGTGAGTTAGTGTTTCATCTTATTAAAAAAGAGAGATATTTTTGCAATTCTACTATTATAATGAATTTTATAGTAGGTTGAAGCCACTTTTCTATTTTCTATTTGAGTGGATTTTCATGTTAAAAAGTTAGTGTTAACATTTGCTCTTCTTATTTCTCACAAGCATGTTTTAAGTTACACAAGGAAACTTTTCCACTTTCTGCCTAAATTGCTATGTCTTCCCACATATTTTTTCCTTATCTTATCTCATACTTATCCAAATTTTAAATTACTAAAACATTCCTAGATTATTTAGCATTTTATTATAAAATTTCTTAATAATATTATGTTTCACTTATATGAGATTAGTTTTTGTAAGAAAAAAGTAATAAATATTTGATCAAGTATGGACGCAAGTATGGTATACCTGTTACTCGACATGGATGAAAAATAAAATTTCATTTATGTCAGGCACCAGAAATGGGAAGGAGTTGTCATTCCTGTATGTATGGTTGCTTCTATGCTAGAAAGGACAAACATAATAATTTAGGACGGTGTTTACCGTATATATGGTTGGGCTTGTTATTTTAGTAAGTCTGAGATCTGAAGTCATAATAAAGTACCGAGTTAGAAATTTATAGGGACAAATTCATTAACATTGTATTGGGAGGCTCATTTCAGAAACAAAAGGTTCAAACTTTCTCTTATACCATTCTCTCTTCCTTCAACCCTCCTATTTTCTCCTCCTCGTCTCAAATCTTTATTATAGAGAAACCACAACTTTATTTTTTTCATAAAGAAATTTTAAGTATCAATCCCAATTTTACATTGGGTAAGTTTATCGCCTTTATCTTTATTCAATTCTCATTTTCTTCAACGAGATGACAGATGCATGGAGTTAGGTGTGAGAAATTCGTTCAATTTTAGTCATTTACTAAATATACATTATATTTGTTGGTTTATTGTGATTGTTTTATAAATATAATTATCATATTTTTGACACGAGACAAAAGACAATAATGCAAAAAATATCTATAAAAGTAGAAGAATGGAATGAGAAGAAAAATACTAAGTGAATCTAAAATCTTTCTTTTTGAAACAGAATATCTAAAATCTTAAACGATGAATCATTTGTATAATATTCATATAATTAAGTTTACCACTAAAGGTTAATATGGTATTTCATTCTCAAATCATACATAATAAAATTATGTAATATTAAAAAAATTGTTAACGTCTTCTAAATATAATTATTTATACTAAAAGATGGATAATAAAATATTAAATATTTTATTTAAAAGAAAATTAATGTAATTGTTTCTATAATAAAACTATAAAAAACAAATAGAAATTTAATGTAAAATGCTCAAAGTATTCAATGAATTAATTTTATAACAACAATAAAAAATATTTCATAAAAAATTCAAATATTATTATTTTATGTAAAAAATAAAAATATTTTTAAGATTAATATTATATATATATATATATATAATTATGAAATTATAAAAAATTAAAGGAGCCAAATATCTCCCTGAATTGTATGTTTTTTTTTTGTGTACACCAAACATATATACATATGCATATATATATATATATATATATATATATATATATATATATATATATATTTGTGTGTATGTATGTATAAACCATCCTTGATATACAAAGGTACTGTGAAATGAATATGTATGTTTACCTTCTGGTTATTGAACTTGAGTGAGAAAGCACCTTCTCCACCAGATGATTTCTTCTTATGTGATCCCGCCAGCAGTTGCATGTTAGTGATAACTTTCATGTCATCAGGTGATAGTTTTGCCAACTGATTAGATGAGCAGAACCATCAACATATAAAATCACTTTACTTAGGCACAACTTGTACACGTCTTTTGTTTAGAATTTTGTAATTCGTGCTGATCTTGAATTATCAAATTAGTTTTGTAATAGTTGATAGAGGCTGAATTCCTTGAAAAACGGATTGGTGTCTAATTTGTCCTGTCTTAGACACCTCATCCAGGTTTACATAGGAGTGATTTATAAATAAAGCGAGGCAAAGTTATATGAGCAAAGTTCATTTACAGCAAACAAAAGATGAGAGTCAGGCACAGTCACCCAGGTGCAATTTAGTCAAATTTACCTAAAAAGATTATGAATCTGATGAGATATTGAGACTCTTGTATAACAAACGTTGAAGTTATGAGAAATGGGAATACCATAAATATGTTTTCAATTTAATTATTATATTCATGTGCAATAAAAGTAAAAATTTGGAGAATACAATAAACATGTAAGAGTTGATAATAACCTGCATTAGCTTTGAAGCTTTATCACCCTCAAACTTTTCAGGATAGACAATTGCATAAATCATCAACAAACGCAACTTATTTTCAGGTGTACTCTGCACGGGCAAAAGTTTTTTAGTAAATAAAGGGATTATAATAAAATACTATTGACCATTCAGATATCTCTTCATTTCAAGACCTGCTTTCTTAAAAATTGAATAACTTCCTTTGCTCCAGCATCCCCAAAAACAAGATCTTGTTCCAGCTGTCCGAGCTCTCTAAGTTCTGTTGCTCTGATAATTGTGTTGATCTTTCCAGCTATCTGCTTTGAATTCATCAAGCAGAATGGTTAGCATAGGAATTTATTTATTTTGTTATTACAGTGCGACCCTTTTCAGGTTGAAAGAGATATGTCATTTGTGTAAAGCCATCACGAGTTCTCATTTCTCAAGAAGTATGTCATTTCGTTCTCTCACATTCCATTGCCATTCTCAAGATGCAATAAAAAAAACTATACTTTTCCTAGACAAACCATAAAAAAGAAAAAATAGAAGATGACGAAAGTTAGATGGAATAAATCACCTCCACATGGAGTGAAATCTTTTCCACTTGCTCAGTGTATTGCGGCAATGCTTGAACCATTTTTTGCAAATCTCGCGTAGATATTTCACCACCATCTCTGCAGAAAATTAAATTTATAGGTCTAAAATAAGTGGCACGTGGTTTTGTCAAAATAAGTGCTCAAGGTTGGAGGTAGCAACGTAACCTGTTTTGAGAAGGCTTGGGAGGCTATACAAGTCTTCCTGTCGGATATGTAATTAATCTTAGTTTAGCCCAAGTTCACAGTTCATCTTACTTAGGTTCGGTTGGATAAGTATACCCTCATACTTGTGAGGTATCATCACCCATATAATCCATAACTACTATAACGAGACACTATTTAACTTTTCATTATTTTCTTACAGAATTAAATGTACACTCCTATTTCTTATTTAATCTTCATTTTCTTTCTTTTTTCTGATTTATGCTATCTTAAAAATTCATAGCAAGCACATGATGTCTCTTTCAAAATAAATTTGTACATATAATGACGTTTTTTATTGCAGAAACTGCCCTGATCAGTGTCTATGCAATAAAAAATCAAAAACTGTGCTACTAAAACTAAACTCCTTTTCTAGCTCTATTTTTTCCTTCTAACAAGAATGAAACTTAGAACCCTGTATATACCTACCACTATATAGATCCTAATGGTTCCTTCTCGTGCTTTCTCTGATTCCCTGGCATTGGTTCTCTCGCTCTCTATAATTCTGTGTAAAGCCCACCCGTCATTGTTTCCCTCCTATTCTTTATGTACAACGTCAACTATTTAAGTAACTGTGTAAGTTGTACACTTTGAGTCTGAGACTGTTCTAACTTGGACCAAGAACCAAATAATTCTTGCTCGGTATTGTTGACTTATACACTGAAATACTGTAATACTAGCTACTAATGGTAGAGCATTTATATTCTCGCTCAGGCACAAATTCCAGATTTATGGTACTTTTATCACCATATAATCATAACAATGAAGTATTTTAAGTAAAAGAACAAGTTTTAAAGGCATATGGGATTTAAAGACTAATAGTGCATTTAGTCACGAGAACGTAGAGAAGGGAAGGGGAGAGAGACTCTGAAAGGTAAAATGGATTATAATCCTTTTTCTATATTTACAGAATTTTAATGAGATGTTGTTTTTCTTTATTTTCCTTCCATTTAAAATTTAGAAAAACAAACAATACACTCTCTCTTACAACTTCATTTAAATACACATTTCTTTTTTGGATGAGATTTTTTTAAAATTAAAAAATTATATAACTCTCATTTGTTATTTAATAAATCTCACTAATAATTTTGTAGTTTAAATATATTTAAACAAAAAAAAAAAACGCTTTAAAGAAGCCACCACTCCACTAGATTTATTCATATTTTCCCTTTAGTTGCAAAGCAAAAAGCGAGATCTTCCTTTGTTATAATATTTTTCTCTCTCTCTCCTTTGATTATCCCCATGTGTTTGGATTGACAGTATTTTTAAATAAAAACCCTTTCTAAGTGGTCTTAAAAAAAGTAATTATTTTTCAGAAAAAAAAAACTTTCCAAACACATCATACCCGAAATGAATAATGACAAATTTAGTGAAAGCTAGGTCCTTAAATTAATTGGGAGGCATTTCACGAAAATGGCCATTATTTTTCATAAAGGAAGAAGAAAAGTGCCAATGCAAACCTTCCCCTTTGTTGCATTTGTGCTGCTTTGTTCTTTGATACGAAGTTGGTAAACTTGTCATGCAGTCTTTCACTAGCCTGGTATTAATGACGGTAAAAGAGCAATGAGATTTGAGAAATATATAAATTTTGAGTTGATAATATTAGATGAGTTCGGATAAATTTGTTATAAATATTTGTAAAAAAAAATAAAAAAATAACTTTCTTTTATATGTGAAAATTAGATTATGCATAACATAAATTTTTTTTTGGAGAAATTAATATTACATAAACTTGTTTCATTTAACAAAATCTGTATATATATATATATATATATATATATATATATATAATTTTCTTTTTATTTTTTCAAAAAATTATCTAAATAGATAGTGAAAGAGACGTACATCTGCTATATGAGCGTGGCGAAGTTCAAGCCAGACTGAATCATGATCTTGTAGAATGACCTCCTTGATCTCAGGTTCATCCCCGGTTTTGCTGGGAACCTAACATGATTGCTACGTTAAAATCAGAACTAGCAAAATGCAAAAACTTGTATACCTGAAGGCTGACTCAATAAAAGTGATGCTTCAAATAAATTGAGCGACCTTTTTATAAGAAAGCTGTACTTTTAATTATTTAATCAATATATGTAGCCTTTTATTTTATATATAAAAACTAATAACTGATAATTTTTATTTGTGAGTCCAAAGTTTAATTTAAGTAACCTTATTTTTATAATGATGGAGGGAAGGGCAAGCTAAAAGAAAGTGATACCTCATGCATATATTTATCTCCATCCATATTCAACAAATCATGGCACATAGCATCATAGGTCCATTCATGAATGACAGGAGCAATCTGTGATGCAGATTAAACACAGTTAAAAGTGAGATATAAAAGGAGACATTCATTGTGAACAGACTATTTTAACCTGATCTACGGTTCTGTCAATAATGAGCAGATCACAAGTTTCCTCTTGTGGAAAACTTGGAATGGTAGATTTATATTTAGAAACCATGTCCCAAACAACGCTAGCAAGGTTTGTAGGAACTAATTCTCGAACTTGTGCTGCAGTAGACTCGTCGTCAGTTTCCCTTGCAGCACGAAACCACACATATGGTAACTCCTAAAAAGATACACACATTTTTTAATATACTCTTTTAGAAGTTATACCTTATACGGAGAAGATTAGGAATTTAGGGAAAGTCAAGTATAACTTGTGCAGTAGAATTCGAAAATATGTTATAGATAGATCATGATTGACACTACATTTAAACATCTAAACCGATGATAGTTAATATCTTCAATAGATTTAAATACTATCATGATTACCTTATAAATGTTTTTAATCTTCACTGTCATTAAAAGAATGCCCTATGTTGTACCTTAAATTACAAGTAAAGAGTAATCTAGTTTTATTTTTACTCAAATTCGCCACCCACGTAAACAACCAAAGCATGCTTGAACTGAAATGATGGGTAAAAGTTACAGAAGTGGTCACAAATATGAAATTTATTGCATCCCACGAAATCATAACGTAGTAATTATTTAATTCTGAGTGACTTCTGCTAAAATAGTTTGTTAGACGTACAGCAAAATATATATTCACCAAAAACGAATGGAAATTAGAAAGGCTATATTACATAAAAATATGTAAGAATCAAACGGGATAAAAGAAGAAAAAGGACGACTTAAAAAGTACCAGTAAAATCTCATTACAGTGAGTCGAGAGTAGTCTATTAATATCTTAACCTACGTTAGTGGCAAATATAGAGTACAAGAGGTCATACCTTTAATGAAGCAAAAACTGTAGCTATTCGAATAGCCATATTATTCAAGCAGGAGTTAAATCTGCGAGTATTCTCAATGTTGCCAAAAAGATCGTCCATTGCTGTGTCTTGATCAGTAGTAAACCCCTGCATCATACACATCTCAGTAGAAAATCCCATTTTCCCCCTCGTTTTGAGTTCAAGGTGTTTCTTCGCTTGAGAATAAATACAATAATATATACTATTACTCTGTTGACCAAATTTCCATGGATTTGTATTTCTTATGCTAGTATTTATATATTGGTTGTGTCACGCAAATCATGACTTTGAATGCACTGCAATCCCAAATTCCTTGAGAACGCTGCTAAGTTTAGTAAGATTAAGAACATAAATAAAACCTTTGGATCATATGACAAAATCATGCATATAGGAATTTCATTTTGAAATCAGTAAATTCATCGAGGTAGTTTATTCTTGCAACTATGACGTACCATGAGCAATTAAAAAAATGTGTTTTGTTATACACGAAGATTTTGAGTAGGTAGGTAGGTTAATGGTTACTAAACAATTTCATTTAAGGTATGCATGAAGGTAAATACTACAAATAAACTGCGAAAGTACCTGGCTATCTACGGGAAAATATTCCAAATTCATCTGCAAAATAGAACCAAAGTAATTTCAATAAATAAAAAATTTGATGTTGACCGCCTGCTGATATCAATTAGATAGAAGGGGACAACAAAATCTTGACCTCTCTCAATGCTCCTATGCGGGGTAAAACACTTGTATCACACTTGATGTGGTTTACAAGTTCCTTTGGGATCGGTGAACTGAAAAATATATAGGCTCTGAAACGTGCAGAGGAAGAAAGAACACAGCCCCCGCCCCATTTTAAAAGAAAAAACAACGCTGTTAAGTTTTCTCCTGAGTTAAGCTTTTAAAAATCTTGAAACAATATTAAATTTGGGGAAAATTTAGAATGCTTCTCATACTTCTTATAGAGGGGCTCCCTTCCAGACATATCAGACAGAAACATGACCACACTGCAAGCTAGCAAAAGACATGTTTAATATGGATAAACTATGCGAGTGAAAAAAAAGGAACAACAGAAAAAATAGTTCATTTAAATTAATGCATGGAAGAGAAAACTTTAGATTGGGTTAAAATGGGAATAAAATTGGAAACAGAAGGGATTAGAGAAATAATTGAACCCTGATTGTGGCCTTATATTGCTGATAGATTAAGATTGGAAAGGTACCCATAAAAAAATGTACATTTCTCAATTTAAGGGTAACAGTTGTATAATTAATTAGAAAAATTTTGCTATTCAAGTTGTCAACCCTTTGCAAGCTTCAATTACTTTAAAGTGATGCTATAAGCTAATGAAAACATCCATTTTCAACAACAACAAAAAACAGTTTTTTCTTAAGAATAAGAGCTTCACATAAAAATATGAAAAAGACTCACAAATTCATTGTCTAAAGCATTTACATAGATGTTGATGCTTTGGTCTTTTATATGAGTTTATTAATTATGCATTGGTGATGAATTTCTTTGGTGTTTTCTTTCAAAAAAACCTACAAATGATATCAGAATCGACTTGTTGAGTATGATATGAAATGCGTGAAAAATCCTCGACAGTTTCAGACAAGTGTGATCATTTTTGGTAAATGACCGTACAAGTAAGAAATACTTATCCTTTTGAAAAGGAAGGAAGAATATCAATATGGAAAAGACCCACACAAAGACAAGTCATCATTAAGAATTCAAGTCTAAACGAAAAATATACCACCATCCTCAACAGATTCACACATATTCCCTAACATAACTTTTATGTAATCTCTATCACAATAATCATTGTATGAGATCTTAGTTTATTTTTTTTAGTCTTTATAATTTTTGTTCCAATACAAGGGCTTATAAGACTCACACTCATTATTGTTTTATTAGGTTAGAGATAAAAATATACATTTTTAATATAGAATAATAATATTTTGTATTGTTATGGCCCGGAGTCTTATTTAAGATCTAAGAACTTATTTAAGACCGTAAATTTTAAATTTCGTGTCATCTGAACATATTTTAATAAAAAAAATTATAAACTTAAGTCTTAAGCTTATAATTTTGTACATATGAAAATGAACACTTACATTTTTTATATTTTGATACAACCTGACCTTGTGTTGCATCAAATAGTGAGATTAGGTCATATATATATATATATATATA
>Ga0214545_1006869_pt1 | contig 19491 bp, 7 predicted proteins | sample CNSS4metaG_FD_160064 | JGI IMG/M metagenome (GOLD analysis project Ga0214545, IMG submission 160064) | Root nodule microbial communities from cowpea collected in UCLA plant growth center, Los Angeles, California, USA - CNSS4 | ecosystem: Host-associated > Plants > Roots > Nodule | place: USA...
TAATATATATAAAAAAATTTTTTTATATATATATATATATATATATATATATATATATATATATATATATATATATATATATATATCCATGGAATACAATAGAAAGAAAATCGATGTTATAAACTTTATAAAAAAAAAGTAAAAGTTTATATAAAGGTTTGAAAGTGCAAGAATATATATGAGATTCCATAAATATTTAGATTCAAAATATCCAAATGACAAAATGACATTAATGACTAAGAAGTTTAAGAGAATGTTAAAGAGAAAAGAGATACTCCTACTAAAAAAACAAAAAGATAAATACAAAAATGTTAGATTGAAAGAAAAATAAAATAAGTGTTTTGGAACACCCAAAAATGTTGGAATTAAGTTCATTGACTAAATTATTTAACTTGGTTAAAGCAAATATGTTATATATATATATACCTTCATTTACTTTTTATTGTAAATGTGTCTTATAAGAATCACTTGTGAATATATATATATATATATATATATATATATATATATATATATAAAATAACTATATTTATTTCCACCTCAAACCTTACATTCAAACAGTACTTCCCTCTCTCTCTTTAGGACCCACAACTTGTTGGAAAGGGGGTTCATCACATACTTTCTCATTCCCATTTTCTCTCTAAATTTATACCATTTTATTTCTTTTAAATTATAAGTCAAAATTTTTATTTAAAAATATATATATATATACATGCATCTACCTCACACCATCTAATTGTCAGCGGGTTGGCAAAGACAAATTACCAGGTTCATCACGTGACACTCACTTTTTATTTTCTTTTCTATTTTCATCTTTTTAAATAATACACTTACTTCTTATGCTAAAAAGCATGACAATTTTTTGAAATAAAAGAAAGCATTATAAAATATTCATTTGTTCCATGTGATATACGATTTATGTGATATTGCGTGAACTTTGCCATTGAAAAAAAAAAGGAAAGACTTGCTCTAAAACCTTTACTTGTTACGTTGGGTTTGTCTAATGAATATAAAATACGATCATCTATTAATTCTTCTGCATATTTTGAGAAACACGTGCTATTCCTTTATCTTTAAAATCATGATTTACTGATCACAAATATCTTGAAGATGAGTTGTAATGAAAAAAATAAAAGAATTAAAATAAGTAAAGTTAGTTAACTAATTATGCAATATTCATGTTACAGCGACATATAATCCATGTATTATAAGAGTACAGAAGTAATTTTTTGTTTGGTTCTTTTTTTATGGTATCAAATTACTAATATTCATTTTAAGATAAATAAATAATATATACTTTACCAATTTTATAAGCTTAACACAACCATACATGTCGTGATCTGTAAGAATGTTAGTGAATATCCTTATCACATTAAATTAACTTTATTTATTTCTAAATTAATTGCGAAAATAAGTGTAAGCTAAACAATTAATGTGATTAATTATGTGTAAACAAATAAAATGACGTTATTCTGTTACTATTTCTTTTTTCTATGAACACTATCATTTTGTTAGAAATTCAATAAATAGATAAAATATGATAAAAGTGAAAAAATTAAAAATAAAATAAAAATTGAATATTAGAATTGGCAGAATTATAAACTTGAAATACTATAATAATTTTCAAAAAAAAAATGAAGAAGAGAAAAGTGTAATGAGTGGTGCTTTGAAGTATGGGGGACAGAATCCTAAGTAGTTTGATTTTTTTAACATGTAGAGGCACATGTAACATTAATTAGGTTATGAGTGATGCAATTTCACCTAATTCACCATGCATATTCCCTTTTTATTTTAGTACTCCGTCCATTTCATACCCCATCTATCACTCTAGCGAAATGAGTGTGTAAAGGAGTAAAACCACAAAACTTGAGATATTTGAATATTATATATATATATATATATATATATATATATATATATATATATATATATATATAATCCAAGAAAGGGTTCTTTATTTAAAATGAATCGTGGGAGATAAATAAATAATTTAAAAAGTTCAAAAGAAAAACAAATTATTAAAAAAGCGTTATATTTATTGTTTATCTCCTTCGAAAACTTAATTTCATCCCACTTCAATCATTAACTACAAAAGACATAAAATTAAATCATTCCAACTGAAACACATTTTGGTACCAATGTGCAGGTGACCACAACTTTTAAGATCTTGAATCCAATAGCACTTGTAAGTCTTCTCCAAATGATTAATGAAAACACATGTTTTGGTTTTTTATTTTTTATGACATTTTATTATAATAAGATAAATATCAATATTTATCCTAATTTTAATTGTATATAATTTTCAAATAAAATGATTCATGTTTTAAAATTCAAAATTTTAAAAAATACATTGTTCCCCCATTCAACAATAAATATAACTAATTACAATCTAATTCCTATATTGACAACAATGGTAGGTCCTTTCTCCATGTGCCATGCATTATCCATATGCTTCATGTCTCGCTCAATTCACATGCACTATTTATCAATTTTTTTTTTTAAATATTGCCTCACAATTATATTTTTATTAAAAATCAACTAATTATTTCAATATAAATTAAGTTTGACAAAAACCAAATAATAGTAAAAGAACCTAAATTGTGTTAGAAGTGAGTTTTAAGTCTAACTCAACCCACCAAAACCGACTTGTAAGGTGAGATTTGCACCCCATTTTTCTTATTTCTAATTGATGTGAGATTTCCAACAAATTGCTGACAAAATCAACGGTTTAAATTTGTAATAATAAAACACAAAAACCTGTCATGGCATAATCTACCGTCTCATAACCAATTTATTTATATACTTTATAAACTCATTTACTACTTTTCATTCATAATTTACATATAGAAAAAGGAAGTGCATGAATAAAAAAAAAAGTTACAAGATTTGAACTTTGGATCTGTAACACAATCCTTTCTTATGCTATTTTGAGTAATATACATCGAACGGGAAATAAGCAAATTTAATGTATCTTGGTGTTAGTAAAAAGTTAAATGATTACAAATGATGATTTGAGTAAAAGTTATTTGCATTTAATCTGAATTAACTTCTGCCGATGAATAGCTGTAATTGGTTATATGGGTGGATGAATTTGTTTCAAGTCTGAACTTCAGTCTCTTCGACCCGACCCATTTAAAATATGGACCTAATATACCACTTTGTTTGATTTAGATTCTTGGTTCGATGAGTTTGGTCCATTTGATTTGTATATAAAGTAAAAAATATTATATAGTCGTTTAATGTACTTTTTTTAATATGAAAAATTAATAAATTAAAAAATACATTTCATGCAAGAACAATAGCATATTAGTTAACAGTGTTAATAAGTAATTTAGTTTTCATTAAGTGGCCTTCTTTTGTGTGTTTATAGGTGTTTTAAAAGTGTTAGATATTTAACTATGAAATTGAGTCTCTTTGTCTCTAGTGTGATTGTACTTTTAAAATATAAAACACAAATTTTTATTTTTAAAATGAATAAGTGGTTCGCTAATATGATATAGCAATATATTTTGTGAAACCGTATAACTATATTGATAACTATTTTACATTAGATTAAGAATATATTAATGGTGATCGATTCAACAATAATTAATATAATAGTGAATGAATTTTCTTTTAGATATATATTCTAATTTTAAGGACAATTTTATTCATATATTATCATTAAAATTTTGAAAAAAACAATTTTGTGAGACAAGATTGTTATTTTAATTTGTGTCTTAAATAAAACCATTCAAATTATTGAATATTGATTAGAGATAAAGTTAATTTATAATATATATATAATGTAAATTTTATTTTAGCAAACTAATTTTATAAAATTGAATTATCATTAAAGTATATCTGTGTAAGATGATATAAGAACTATTCATTTAATAAAATTTATTGTTTGATGAACCTGTCATATTATTTATTATTGATTTATTATTAGACTATATATTAATATTTAGTCCCATGCTACAAATATAATATTTAAACGTAAATAATGTATAACAGATTTTACATCCCCTGTGTAAATCTAATTTATAATATATAAATGCTAGCTAATTCTCTAAAGTTAATATTTATTGATTTTTTTTAATGAATGTGGATGAAAGTTCATGCTCTGAAGATGGGGAAAATTAAAGATGCATTATTGCATTGCAAGTGAGGAGGGTATGTCATGTGAGCAATACTTTTTCCTAGAAGAAAATAATCTGTCAATGGGCCATACATCTTAGCATTTTGTGGCAGAACTATCAATTGTAATGAAAATGAAAAATAAATTCATTTAGAAAATGTACATTTTCACACACAAAGGTTCTTGTTCGGAGTCTCCACCGGTAGGTAGAACTCAGATCTGTTATGCCATTTACGATGTGGAAACCAGAAATGTATATAAATATTGAGAATACTGAAAAGAAGAAAGAGTGAATTTCATCATGATGACTGCCACTGGGCTACTGCCATGGCTGTGCTGCCATCATTGCTGTTCCTGCTTCTGTGGCCCTTAACAAAATCAATATAATAATTAATAATTTGGAGTTATATATATTATTCATAGTTTAATAGTAACATTTTTCTCTTTTTTGTTTTCTCTCATATTACTCATTTCATCCTTTATATTCCTCTCTTTACTTATATCTCATTATCTTATATAAAGTGTTGGAGTTGTACTATTCATAGTGTTGGAATGTCACAAATTTTGATTCAGTATATCCTTTAATGCGCACTTTAGATTTATGGTTAGCCTGAACCATCACGAACCAAGATTCCTTCAAATTGTGGAGAACGAGATTTCAAAACTTGCATGGAAGGTTAACTTGTAGTGTCAAGCTTTATGCACTAACAAGTAAAAAAAAAAAAAGATCTAAGCTTTTGTTGGTCTTTGTGTTGATAAAGATGAATTGATTTGAGTAACATAGCTATAATAATGAGAGTTAATTTAACGGTAAATCCTTGTAAAAACGGATGACGTACAACCATGGTGGATCAGAGGTCCGAGAATGTGTTACAGATCCATCTTGTCCGTGTCTGAGGTTGTAGTCACGGAACGTAACAAATCTAGAAGATCTAGCTTGACATAGGCATGCATACAATAGAAGCAGTGATTTAATTAATATATGTTACGCAAAACAAATACATAAGGTAGCAGAATATCTGAGGGGTCTGTATATAGAGCAGTAAATATATATGTGAATAAATATATATTACAGACATTTTAAACATGCTGGGCCAGAGGCCAAGAATCTATTCCGATATGAGCAGCATCTATGAGCTGCTGCAACCCTACCACCCTATTAAAGGCTGTCGAAGTGGACATGTCCCTAACTTCACCATTTGGACCTCCTGAGAATGCCATCAACAACCCACCACCATCCACCTCAACATCACCGAAAGGGTTTGGGAAATTACTTGGATTTTGGTTCAACCGCAGGTTGTTGTTACTGTCACCTAGTAAATGGTACTGATACAATGCTGTAGCCTCCTCCGTTTTTATTACTTTCGGAGCTGTTTTTTCCTTGAGGATGCAGTTTTGTTGTTGTGAGAGGTGCGGGGGGGGCTTGAAGAATAGGTCAGAAAATGATGTATGGTTTCTGGTGTTAGTGAGTTGCGGTGATGCATGCAATGGGAAAAGATAAGGGTGAGAATGAGAGAGGTGAGTTTGGTGTTCTAGTTGTTCTAGTTCCAATGGAGGTAAAGGAGGTAAAGAATTTTTTGCTGGTGAAGAAGAAGCATCTGAATGCCCTTGAACCTGGAGCAGTGGAGTCCTCTTTTCCACGGATTTATGAAATATCCTGCATATCACCCACTCTTCCTGTGAAAAACAAACATTGGTGGAACTAGGATCAGCATGTAGTAATAATAAATCATATGAAAAGAAGCACCGAAAAGGTTAATAATAAATAAATGATGTTTGGTTGGTGAAAAGGAAAAGACATGGTGGCATGGTGTAGGACGTAGGTGGGTCAACCCAGAAGGAGACAAAAAGTTTAGGAGGGAGTAGGAATGGGAGGTAACTTGATTCGCACGGTGCACGTGCTATAGATTCTGCATTCACCACCATTGTTGAAACAAGATTGAAATTTTAAGTATCTATTAATGGGGTGTTATTATAGAAGATGAAACATTAAATATGAAATGAAGAAAAAAAGGAAAAATAATTGAGTAGTAGCAGTAGTAGTAGTACCTTTGAGATGTGATGAGGGTGAGGGTGGGGAAGGGAAAAGTCACCGTCCAAACGGTACTCATGCATGACCCATTTGGTCTTTTCCCCACGAGGGGCCCTTCCTTTGTAGAAAACAAGGGTCTTCTTCATCCCAAGTAGGGTTCCACTTGATGCACTGAACACTTCCTTGTCCTTCCCAGTGGCTTTCCAGTACCCAGCTCCGGTCGCCCTGTTTGTTCTAAGTCCGGTCGGGTATTTTCTGTCCCTCAAGCTGAACAGATACCACTCTCTCTCCCCCATCTTCGCCACATCTGCTTCCACTCTCACATCAATATTCAACAATATCAACAACAGATACTAATTTTATATTTTTCACTTAAATCTATATAAATTAATGTACATGAACCAAGTTGCTTTCATATCAATCTTTCTCCCATCACCACATAAATAATTTCACATTTCTATATATAGGGTTTGTCTTTTTGGCCTTTGCTTAAATTTTGTTCTAACTTTGTTGGAGTTATGTAGCTGTCCACTCTCGATCGTTGTTCAGCACACAGAAATTAGGAACAGGAAAAACAAGAAGAAGATCCAAAGATAGTATATATAAGTTGATGACGCCATTAGAAATTTGAGGTGACATGCTAGTGGATAGCCCACAACATAAATCTTAGTTTTCACGAATTAACCTAAATATATACGAGGCGGAATCCAGCAGGAACTGTAACTAATATAATAGGATAACATTAGCATACACCTAATCTAGTTGATGAAACTGAAGGTGCACACCCTTGTTGTGAGGGTTTTTGGGTAGAAGAATATATATACCTGGAAGTTCCCAAGGCTCACATCTATTGAGATCAACCTCAGCAAACTTGACGGTGGTGAAGGTGCCATTGAAGACTTTTGAAGCGAGGTAAAAGGTTATGAGTTCTTCATCAGTGGGGTGAAACCTGAAACCCGGTGGCAGACCTTGCTCGTTTCTCTTTTCATGATCACTAAGTTCACACAGTACCTCTTCCATTGCCAGCATGTCCTCCTCAAAAATCTACTGAAACCTTTACTTTTTTATGCAAAGAAAAGTGAGAGAGTGAAGCTTTAAGAACAGGAAAATAGTGATGAGGTAAAGGGATTGGAGTGAGATATATAATGAATGTTACTGAAAACGAGGGGAGGAGTAGATCCAAACCAACAGGTGAACAGGTATACGTATGAACCTAAACGTGGACATACAGTACACAATCAAAATTTTCGAAAGAGTAAATCACTTAAAAACTGGTGAGGATAGCTACACACTGTATAGTATTTAGTCACTCTCTTGTTAACCCAAGATAATTGTTTCGTATAAGAGAAATTGCTTTTATAATAACAGGAATAGGGAATAAAAAGACAAAAAAAATATATATATATATATATATATATATATATATATGTATATGTATATGTAACTCTATATTCTATTTAAAATTATGTTAATGGCATAAAATAGAGCTAAATTTGGATGCTGGTCCTTAATTGCAGTGGTCCAATTAAGATAAGGTTGTATAACTCCATTTATTGGAGGTAAATTAAACAGCAATTCCATAAAATGGTTCTGATAACACCAGTGTTTGAAAGTTGATTTTGAAGTTTCGAAGCAACTTTTAAAATGGGAAAGTTTTCATCACGTAAAGAACTGTAGTACAGACAAATTTTTCTTGTAAAAAACCTGGGCTAACGTTAACAAAACTATAAATAAAATGCATAGGTGGAAGGAACTCGTTTTTAAGGGTTTAAAGTAAGGACTGCATTAAATTCAAGAGCAGTAGAACAGTTTAATCAATTTCTTTGATTTGTCGCAAACAGCATGTAAAAGGGGTTGAATTGTCTGAACTGAGAAAAAAGGGATAAGATAAAATAAAACCACATGGCCTCACAACAGCGATTATCTCATCACATCACATCACATCACCTATAATTGTCTTCATGACTTGTTATCTTTTTTTTTTCTCTTGTCACCAATAAACTGGCAACGTTGGGAACTGTAACGTTTCGTGAATCATTTTAACGATTGTAGTTGATGATGATGATGATGTAGTGAATCGTGAAAAGATTGATACATAGAAGGAGCAGTTGGTTAAATTAATTCATGGTTTGAAGATAGAAGGTGAAAAATTGAATATGATTAGTGGGAGAGTAAATGATTGTGGTTGGCACCAAAGAGGAAATAGGGTTGCATGACGTAGGTAGAGTGATAGGTAGGTAGTGAGTAGTAAACTGTAACAGTGAAAATAGAATAGCTGAGCAGAGAGAGAGGTGCAATACTAAACTGTGATTAATCGAAAAGAAAACATAGAACGCACGTGTATTTGTGTATGATAACAGAAATTAATTAAGTAAGATAGATAGAAGAAGCATGAAGGTGAAGGTGCAGGTGCAGATTCATGTGCATGTGAGTAGAAGAGAGGTTAGATCTTAGTGAGTTGGCGAAGTAAAAGATAACAGCAGAAGGAGAATCCAATACGCCATAGGCTACAGTGTGTGTAGGTTACATAAGCCTATGATCTTAGCTCCTGGACCTTCTTCTGTGTTCTTCTGAATTTTCATTTTTGTATACGAGTATTGCACACATCCCCAACCTCTCTCTGTGATGTGGGTATAGCATAGCAGATTGCAATGCCTTCTTCCTCACTCCACACTGCTTATTTTGGTGCTTTTCAAACACTGCTCTTCCCCAACCTTACTAGGGTTTCATCACATCCATTCTAGAGCAACTGCTTTTAATGCTCTTTTAACCTTAATATATATTTCTATTCCTACCATACTATTATTTTTTTCTCTCGATTTAACTCCTAAATAAGTGTAGAAGAAGACAACTTTGAGAAAATATATCATGTTGGAAGTCCCACGTCGACTAGAGATAAGGTCAATTCATAATATATAAGTGAGGTGCACCTTACAATCCGATTTTGTAGGGTTGAGTTAACTTCAAATGAATTTCAAATACTCATACCTCCTTCTATCCTATAAAATGCCTTTTAACGACAAAACTATAATAGAACTCTCTCGAAAAATCGGAATAATATTTATTTTTTATTTAATTCAGTTTTTATTTTATTTTTAAATTCAACATAACCCTTTACGCTAAATTAGAGTGTATATTAGAAGTGTTATGTGAAAAAAAATCAACATATTACATGTCAAAATCTATATCATATTTTTATCTTATAATTTCTTTGATTTTACCGCACATTGTTAAGATATAATATAATATGATTCAGATTTTAATTTTAATACATGACAACCAAAGTTTTAACACCGGATGAAATAAATACATTGACTCTATTGTTTACTAGATAATTAATTGAATCATTTTTAAAAAAAATAAATTAATTTAGTCAAGAAAAATATAGGGACTAAATTATCAATTAAACATTTTCTTTACTATCACTAATAATTAGCTTTACTTTTCTTACCATGGTTGATTTTTCCCTTTAGTTTTTTAGTTTCTTATGCATGCATAAACGTATCCATCTCAAATTTATGCTTAAAATAAAAATTAAAGAATTGCATTATAATTTCAATTTCAATTTTAAATTAGTAATAAATGTTGAGAATTTGTTCTGGAACGTTTAAATGGATATAAAAATTTGAAGGTGAGAAAAATGATGATATACAAAAAAAGGAAATTATTTGGTACGGGTGTATACAATAATGGGTAACCGTTAGGACTTAGGATATGCAACAAGTTAGCGTATGATCTACATGTACGTACGCTGTACGTACTCTGTTATCATAGCTTGGGCCGTATTGACAGGAACCATACATAATAAAAGAGCAATAATATCAAGGACAAATACTGAAGACCGACAAAAACATAATGTTAAGTATTGACCACATTTTAAAAAAATAAATTATCTAATTTGGAATCACAATATATAACAAGGTTAAATTTCTCCTATATTATAAAATAAATTCATCATGTAAAATAAAATACACAGCTTCAACAGTGAGATTATTTCTCTTCTCATAATTTTAATTTAATATTTTTCTCTCTTTCTTTACATACATTTCACATAATTAATATTCCACAATAAGCCAAAATTTCCTCACATAACAATATCCAATTACACTCATTTTAACGTATTTTTTTTTTCTTTATATTGGAATTAAATTCCAATATAGAAACTGTAGCGGCACCTACCCACACAGGATCCAGATATAAGAAATCAATAAAATGGCATACATAATAAAGAAAAATTCCATGATAATGTAATATCTCATTAAATCTCATATATTTAGTCTTAGGATATATGCCATTTTTTTTCAGAGAGAATTTCCTAAATATTAAAAATTACTTCCTAGTATATACTAAATTTGGTGTGATGAAGTGTTTGAAAAATTTAAGTTTCACCCACATTAGGTAAAAATAATAAAATTAAATAGATTTAAAAATTTATTCTCTTAAAATTTTTGGTGAAAGTAATGTGAATTTTTATATAAGTTAGACTCAATATATATATATATATATATATATATATATATATATAAACATCACCCATGTCTTTTACAAAATTTAGATAATAAAAAACACTAAACTTTATGTTTTCTTTTTAAGAAAATCCTATCTAGTATCATATGTCAATCTGTTCATATAAATAATTGTGTAATGCATATATTATACATAATAACATAAAAATATATGTAATTGCTTATATATGGTTTTAGGTCAAGAAACCTATATATTAGGTAAATGCGGCAATTAGTATTTTTATAATTTTAAGGTTAAAATAGACGTATACTTTAAATAAAATATTTGTACGCATCAAACCTTTAAGAAGACTTATAATTTAGGTCAAACTTAAAGTCTTATCTAACTTGACTATTTATACTCTTAAGTAAATCACATAATTTTTTGTTTGTTTGATTTTTTATTTTAGTATTGAGCACTCGAAGGATTTAATTTATTAGAATAACCAGCATGTTAAAGAGATAAGAGGATACTACAAAATATCTGCTGCACAGATAAATTTAGTTTTATTTAAAATGATCCAATTGTATAAGTCTTATTTGACAGATAAATATTGAATCTCTGTTATAATAAGTTTGGTTGGTTTTTCAGTTGCAAATTAGTAACATCATTATGAGTCCTAAAAAAACCATAGGAAGAAGCTTATGATAACCTAGTTTAAAATCCAAGGTTACCATAAACCGACCTTTCACATAATAAATCCAAGGTTCTCCAAAACATATCTTAGTATTATGCTTTGATGTAAAGGCAGAATCAAAAATATACTTGAAGACTACTACAATCCCAGAAGACTTTACTTCAAAGTATCATCACACAACCTATATATATACTTCTCTCTTTTCCCATTCTTCTTCATCCCTTCCCTCTTAAATTCTTCTCTTCTACTCACACTTCAAAAACATAGCCATGGCTTTCTCCTCTAAGCTACTTCTTCTTGCTTCCTTCTGCCTATTTGCGTCTTTATCTTTTGGCCGCGATTTCTCCATTGTGGGCTATTCATCTGAGGACTTAAAGTCCATGGATAAACTCATTGAACTCTTTGAATCGTGGATGGCAAGACACAGCAAGATCTACGAGACCATTGAGGAGAAACTTCTAAGGTTTGAGATTTTCAAGGATAACCTAAAGCACATAGATGAGAGGAACAAGGTGGTCACCAACTACTGGCTTGGCTTGACTGAGTTTTCTGATTTGAGCCACCAAGAGTTCAAGAACAAGTATCTTGGTCTCAAGGTTGACTACTCTCGAAGGAGAGAATCCCCAGAAGAGTTCACTTACAAGGATGTTGAATTGCCAAAGTCAGTGGATTGGAGAAAGAAGGGTGCTGTAACGCAAGTCAAGAACCAAGGTTCATGTGGTAAGTATATTCGTTCTACCAAATTCAAACCCTAAAGTACTACATGAATAGAATTTTTCAGTATTACAAACTTCATGGTCCTTTGTTCATTAGTTGATTGATTGTTGTTTCAGGTAGCTGCTGGGCATTTTCCACTGTTGTAGCAGTTGAGGGAATAAACCAGATTGTGACCGGAAATCTGACATCGCTGTCTGAACAAGAGTTGATTGACTGTGACAGAACATACAACAATGGTTGCAATGGGGGTCTCATGGACTACGCATTCTCGTTCATAGTAGAAAACGGTGGACTCCACAAAGAGGAAGATTATCCTTACATCATGGAGGAAGGTACCTGCGAGATGACAAAGGTAATCTAAGCAAACATCAACTCTAACCTAACCTAACCTAAACTTGGCAAATAACATGTTTTGGTTCGGTTGTTTCACAGGAAGAAACTGAAGTTGTTACTATTAGCGGGTACCATGACGTGCCACAGAACAATGAACAGAGCCTATTGAAGGCTCTTGCAAACCAACCCCTCAGTGTGGCCATAGATGCTTCAGGCAGAGATTTCCAATTCTATAGCGGGGTATGTTTTACTATAAACTATACTACAAACACATGGTTATAGTTTGATCAGAGAAACTGGTTTGAACTAATATATACAACGTTGTTTTTTAGGGTGTTTTCGATGGACATTGCGGAAGTGACCTAGATCATGGTGTAGCAGCTGTTGGATACGGAAGTGCGAAAGGTGTGGACTATATCATAGTGAAGAATTCATGGGGTTCTAAGTGGGGAGAAAAAGGATACATCAGAATGAAGAGGAACATTGGAAAACCCGAGGGAATCTGTGGAATCTACAAGATGGCTTCTTATCCCACTAAGAACAAATAAGATTGATTACTCCATTGTTGTGTCTCAATTTCTTTCCTTCATTCTACCTGTTTCAGCTTTTCCTTGAAAACAATGTAACTTTTCCCACATAATGATAATAAAAATTTCGTTAACTCTTCTCATTATTCCCTTGAGTCTTGAGGGATTTTTCCTTCTTCGTTGTTCTATGTTTCCTTTCCAAAACCGAAAGGTATAGAACTGAGACCACTGTTATCACTCTAATTTAAAGTAGTGCAATGAGAACACAAATGTATATATATGATCACCATGACAAGAACACAGCACACCTTTCATTTAGGGTTGTCTTAAAAGAAATAATCTAATACACTATAAAAGAAAAAATATAACACTATTCTGCATTGCGAAATTTTTATGCACCCAAAATTTTAACGCGATATCGTATCACATCCTAAAAGAGTTATCTATTACTCTGTCTACCCTGATAATATGGTATCAATAACATGAGTATGTCAAAAAACGTTGGTTTAACATTTATCAAATTATTTAATTAAAAAAAAAACATAGCTTTTTTTTATTTTTAAGAAGCTTCTGGTAATTGATATTCAAAACATAAATAAGTATAAAAAAAATACCAATGAGGTGAATTAGTAATTAGATAAAAACAAAGAAAAAAAATCATGAATTTTTCTAAAATAAACAACTTGAAAAAATAAAATTGATTTAGTAAGAAAAATACTAATAATTAGCATTTGTTTATAAAATAAAATCAGTAACAAAAAGTATGAAAAAGAATCCATAGACTTTTTATTATACCTATATTTCTTTACAAATCTGAAAGTTAACTTTTTTTAATGATTAAAATACTTCTAAAAATTAGTTGTCATGGGTGCAAAGTGGTGTAAAAAAATATTTTCCTAAGAAAAAAGTTTCAATCTCATTCTGCCTCAACTCTCTTGAATCACCCGAGTGCAGATATTATTATCTTTCAACTTCTTTATGGAAAATGGAAAATTTCAAATACAGTTTCTGTTCTTTCAAAGAGAAATCTCAACCAAAGTAATCCTTCTAACACGTTTTTTAACCTTTCACCAGAAAGATATATATTATTTAGGGTTAAATATGTTTTTCTCCCTCAACTTTAAGTGAAAATTGAAATTAGTCCCTTATCGAAATTTTGGTTCAATTTAATCTCTCAACTTTAGACCTGCATGAATTTAATCCTTTGAAACAAATTTTGATAAGTTTATTTAACGTTTCAAAGGCATTTCATGATAGTATTTGAGATGTTTACACAATTTGACACATTTTTGCTTAAATATTAGCTAATAAACTATCATGAAACACATTTAAAACGTCAAATAATTAAACAAAATCTGGTTAAAAAAACTAAATCTATACAATTTTGAAGTTCAGAAACTAAATTGAACCAAAATTTTGAAGAGTGACTAATTCTAATTTTCACTACTTAAGGGACAAATAACATATTTTACACTATTATTTACATATGTCTTGTATCAATGTTTGAAGTCTTTGTCTTGCGTTGAACCGAAACATAAGTAAAATATTATCCGAATAAGTTCTCCTACTGCATGCACCGAAGTAAATATATTGTATCATATACTCCATCTTGTGCCACACAATTACGGCATGTGATATAATATTATTATGCTTTGATGTAAAGCCACGTCAAAAGAACATGCATGCTTGAAGCATACTACTCATAACAATCCCACATCTAAAAACCACACAAAACCTATATATATAAGCCTCTCTTTCCTCATTCTTCTTCATCCCTTACCTATATTCACATTGCAACAACCATAGCCATGGCTTTCTCCTCCTCTAACTTACTTCTCCTTGCCTGCTCCTTCTGCCTGTTCTCATCTCTGGCTTTTGGACGCCATTTCTCCATTGTGGGGTACTCACCGGAGGACTTAAACTCCATGGATAAGCTCATTCAACTCTTTGAATCCTGGATGTCTCGGCACGGCAAGATTTACGAGAGCATTGAGGAGAAGCTGCTAAGGTTCCACATTTTCAAGGACAACTTGAAGCACATAGATGAGAGAAACAACGTCATCACCAACTACTGGCTTGGGTTGAACGAGTTTGCGGATTTGAGCCACCAAGAGTTTAAGAACAAATATCTTGGCCTTAAGGTTGACAACTCTAGAAGGAGAGAATCCCCAGAAGAATTCACTTACAAAGATGTTGAATTGCCGAAGTCGGTGGATTGGAGAAAGAAGGGTGCTGTGACACAAGTCAAGAACCAAGGTTCATGTGGTAAGTATATATCGTAATTATTAATATTCTTGTTGTGTCAAATAGAGATTAACCATGTTGATTGTTGTTTCAGGTAGCTGCTGGGCATTTTCCACTGTTGCAGCGGTTGAAGGAATAAACCAAATTGTGACGGGAAATTTGACATCATTGTCTGAGCAAGAATTGATTGACTGTGACAGAACTTACAACAGTGGTTGCAATGGGGGCCTCATGGATTATGCATTCTCTTTTATAGTACAAAACGGTGGACTCCATAAAGAGGAAGACTATCCTTACATCATGGAGGAAGGTACTTGCGAGATGACTAAGGTAACAACCTAAACAAAATTCAAGTCTAATGTAACATCGCTATCAGATAGATAAGCTAAAAGTCTTTCACCTGTTCCATCACCAGGAAGAAACTGAAGTCGTCACGATTAGTGGCTACCATGACGTGCCACAAAACAATGAACAGAGCCTATTGAAGGCTCTTGCGAACCAACCCCTCAGTGTGGCCATAGAGGCTTCAAGCAGAGATTTCCAATTTTACAGTGGGGTACGTTAAATTATAAACCAAGTGCTACTTTTTTTGTTTTTTGTTTTTGTTGAAGAAACTAATTTTAATACAAGGTGTTTGTTTAATTGATTGTTGTATTCAGGGTGTTTTCGATGGACATTGCGGAAGTGACTTAGATCATGGAGTGGCTGCTGTTGGATACGGAACTTCAAAAGGAGTGGATTATATCATAGTGAAAAATTCATGGGGATCTAAGTGGGGAGAGAAAGGGTACATAAGAATGAAGAGAAACATCGGAAAACCTGAGGGAATCTGCGGAATCTATAAGATGGCTTCTTATCCTACCAAGAAGAAATAAGATAAAAAAAACATTTTCTGGTGTCTCAAGTTGTTTCCTTTTACTGATCCATTCTCGGTGTCTGCTGAAAAATTCAAACAATGTAACGTTTTCTTTGTGATAATAAAATGATTTAATCTTTACATTATTCCCTTGAGCATTATTCCTTTAATGTCATCCATTAATGTAGCTTTTCATTATTCCTTTTCTGGATGAAAAGTTGCTGCAAATCTCTGAAGTTTTATAAAGGTGTAAATGAAGTTTGGCTATATAAGGTCATGTCATAAATACATCATACTACTACAAAATGCAATATCGATCTAAAAAACATGAGGACCCCCTTTGTTCTGACATTTATTATTACATTAGAAAATCTTATATTTTGAAAAAAAAAATACATATCATATTTCAAATGATTTCGAACCAACTTTGTGAATAGTGAAAAAAAAAAATCAATGCTTTCAAAATAAAATACATTTTTTTTACAATTTTCCAAACGAAAATTCTTTTATATTTTCTGTAAAATCTCTAAAAAAAATGCTTTTTACACAACTTGAAATTGCCCATTTTTAAAAGCTTAAACAAACGGCATTGGTTTTTCGATCATGACTGATGTAAACGGAATAGGAAATAGTATAAAAACAATAAAACAGCTTAGTAATAATGATCATAAAATTACGGAGATATATAATGTAAAAGACTAAACTAGATTAAGTATTATTACCACCAAACAACTGGGCAACAGGAGAAAGTTTTGGACACATGAACCGACAACAAATTACAATAAAACAGATCTAATGATGATCCTACACGGTGGTCCTAGAACACAACTACATTCTGCCAGAATCTCGTGAATCACCCAAGTCCACATACACTAACATCTGTCGCAATATCTAACCAAATTAAGCTACAAGATCATATGTATTATCCCTGAAATGTTAATCCTCCAACTAACATTACACAAAGCTAATAATGTAACAGGTGTCTTGAATGAGTAATACTACCATAACAAGTGAGTAGAACCTGATGTGACACTACAGAAAACAGTGATGATGAGTGAGGGGTCAAGTTTACTTCCAGGGCATGCCTGAAAAGCCTGCCGTTGGGGTGCTGCTGTTCATATTGTTCATGCAGTCTCCTGTGCTTTGGTTCAGTGGGCTCCCACTCCCGACCCCACCTGAAGACTCACTCAGAGTGCCCCTTGACGGTGAGCTGCTTTGGCCGCCGCCACCACCACCACCACCACCTGTGGAAACCTTTTCCGGTGCAGATACATTCCTCATCCGCTTTGCAGACTTGGATTGCTTCCCATCGGAAACAAAACTAGCCAAAACAATCTGCATGAATATACACCACATTTAGAGGCCAAACAAATTCACAAACACGTAACATGCACTTAAAGAAAACCCACCTGAACAGGGGAAGCAGCCACCAAAAGACCTGCGACTCCACCCCCCAAGACGCGGCCGTCTGGCCCTGACAAGGACACACTCAGGCCCCCAGTTCTTTCGCCATGAGAACCATTTTCAGTAAGAAACAATGAACCACCGAGTGATAAGATCTCAAATCGCCCCTGAAACCCCAAAAACACATAAAACACTAAGAACAGATCTACTTGTATACTATGGGCATGCAACTAGCTTATTGTGACACCATCATAATGGCCAGGTATTTCTGGCATTGACGAAACAACGTTTTAGAATCAAATTTCTTACACTAAAAGTCTATGCAATAGGTAGCCATCACGGGATACGAAAACAAATACAATTAATAAGAATGTCTAAACTGGAAGTTCGATAAAATAACAGAACACACTAAATTTGTTAAAAGAATCTCCGCATTTAGAGCAACAAAATAATTGATAGATATATAATTTTGGCTTGAAGACGAACCTCGTAAGTCACAGTTCCACCAGACGATGCAGGCTGTCGAAGTGTCACATTAGATATGGACCCATTTGCACTTAAGATGCAAACATTTCTTGTACCACTCTGGGAAATTGACATGATTCTTGCTGATAAATCCTGAATATATCAAAATATACATTAAAAAAAACATAATATTAGGTTCCAGCAGAACACAAAACCAGAAAAGTCATAACATGCTTACATTCACTCATCAGATCAAGGTTTTCAATCAAATTCGAGAATTTATCGTTAAATTTGTGGAATGTTGTGAGCTGGACTTGTAGAATCAACTGGTACACTCGTAAGAGTTTACCCAATATAAAAGAGAATATATATTTTTTTTATTAATGACATATACACATAACATGATACTGTTAACACAAGAATAATTCAATATTTCCACGTCAAAATAAAAATAAAAGGAGCAAATCACAATAATAAAATGCGATAGTACACCAGTGCTAATAAAATAAAACTACACAGATGTCTAAATCATATATAAATTCACATCAACACAAGTTCTTCATATGAAAATAAAGTAGGGCCAAAAATTATATTTGATTTCAAACTTGTTAAGTCGCTTCTTGACTCAAGAGCTTATATAAGTTTACTATAAATTTAAAGAGTTTATCCGAGTTCATTCAAAAAAAAGAATTTGATAGTAAGTTAACTCGCTTACTCTGCCTAGAAGATAAACTTCTAAAAATTGAATAATTAAACCAACTTGCATGATATACATAATTCATTTCTTCCTTTTAAAGATCAAATTGTGACTGAATTAATAACACTTTCTATATAAATCTTCCATTTATGTGATCCATACAAAAGTTATAAAAATAGCTAATCTAAGTTAGCTTCCACTTGGTTGGCAATCAAGTTTCATAAAGTTCGCAAAAGAAAAACGTATTGATGATCACAATATCCCTATCACAAACAACAACATTCATCAAAGTACAACAAATTACAGCTTTAATAAGAGGCATGGAACAGAAGTTATTGAACAAGGAATACACAAACCAAGAAAACAAAATTATCTAGAAAAATAAAAGACCACACAGCAGTAATTCACAACCAAAACAATTTAGTTCGTATGTTGTACGATTGAACAGATACCTCTCCAGCTTTCACGGTAATGACATGCGGGGTAAAGAAACCTCCTGGCCCTGCACAAAGATTCCATCAAAGGATAATACCATGTCAAGTACTGAAATTTAATCCATAACCTCATGGGCAAAACAAAACAGAACCAGCACATCTTTTTCAAAATAATAGTAAACGAACGTAACAATCTAAAATAGCAAGTATATATCTAATATAGCATTGGACACCAACAAATAAGAAATCGCACATTCAGGGAAAACAAGAATAAAATGCACTGGACAAGTGGAAACAACAGCACATGACAGGGCAAAAGAGTAATTTTGAAAATCAGTCAGGAATCGATAGATCTCAAATTATATATAGATAAATAAATAATAAAGAAATATAATAACAAATACCTCTCCATAGACACACACCCCGAAGGTGGGGAAACGAAAAAAACTAAGCAAATAAAAAACAATAAGACATGTCCTTGAAAAGAAAACAAGTAAAAAAAAAAAAAAACCACGGTCG
>Ga0214545_1006872_pt1 | contig 19488 bp, 16 predicted proteins | sample CNSS4metaG_FD_160064 | JGI IMG/M metagenome (GOLD analysis project Ga0214545, IMG submission 160064) | Root nodule microbial communities from cowpea collected in UCLA plant growth center, Los Angeles, California, USA - CNSS4 | ecosystem: Host-associated > Plants > Roots > Nodule | place: USA...
TAATAATAAGATATTGATAATAATAGTAATTAAAATAATAATAATAATAATAATAGTAATAATAATAATAGTAATAATAATATAAATAATAATAATAATAATAAAAATGATAATTATATTAATAATAATGGTAAAAATAATAATAATAATAATAAAATATTAATAATAATAGTAAATTAAATAATAATAATAATAGTAATAATAATAAAAATAATAATAATAATAACTAGTAATAATAATAATAATAATAACAATAATAATAATAATAACTAGTAATAATAATATATAAATAATAATAATAATAATAATAATAATAGTAATTATAATAATTGTGTTGTATTTAGGAGAAGACTTTCATGCATCAATATATAATGTAATTGCATACAATGTCATTAAAAAAGGAAATGGCAGCTCCCCTAACCTGGTTTCCTTAGCTTATTTTTGAACTTGTTGTGAGTTCCCTCTTGATCACCAATGATCTTCCTTTGACTCTATCTCAATACCTATACTTCTCAACGCTTTTGTTCAATACAAAATCTCTCATTTCTTCATTGTACTTAGAAAATTGTCTTGATATGTTTGGAAGATGATTAGGATCCTTGATAATGTTAATTGCACAATAATGAAGTTTTTAATTATCATAATTGGTGGCAAGACTATGTGATTATCTAATCCTTACTAAGACTTTGTCAACTTGTATTCCGTTCCAAAAGTATAAGGCAAATACCATTAAATTTTCCATTTTCAAGAATTTATAAACTAGTTGGATTAACTTATTAGCCAGCTTGTTCAAAATAAGTTTTAGCTATGAATTTTTTTTTCAATTGAAAGGAATTAAAGATGATTTCACTCTTCTTCGCACCTTAATTTTTTTTTTCCTTTTATATGCCATAAATGCATAAGGTTGGGTTTTCAATGTCTTCGTATAATGGCTTTCCCTTCTCTTTCATGTCATTATATTCTTTAAAATTCCAAAAAAGAAAAAATCTACAAGATTCAATCCAAATAGAAAGGTCAAATCATTCAATCATCTCTATTTTTGTGGAAAAATCTCAAATTGGTCCCTTATTTCATGTTTTTCAATTTAATCTCTATTTTGGAAAATTTGATGTAATCATATCCTTTCTGTTAGTACTGTACTAACAACGTTAAATAGGAGTCACGTGTCAGTTTGTGATTTTTTTTTATTAATTTTTTTTAAATTTTGTATTATCTTCAAAAAATTTAAAAAAATAAGAAAAATATGTCACATGAAGCTAACATTGTACCACGTGGCAATGGCAATGCAATGTAGAAGTGGCAGTGGTAGTATGATGTGGAAGTGGCAGTGGCACATGTTACTATCACGTCAGGTGTCATTGTTTTAGTCTCAATTTGGTCTTGTATTTTTATTTTGTCTCAATTGAGTTCTATTTTTTTTAAATTGACCAATTTTGTCTCTCTTTAAATTGAAACAAAATTTAATTTTTGTATAAATATTATACAAATATTTTTATTAAAATTGACATTTTTTAAAAATATTTTTATCAAGATTAAGTATTTTTATATTTTACATTATATTTTATTGAAAATGATATTTAAATTGAAAATTATTTGTTTTAAATTGTTACAGAATTGTTTAAAATTATTAAAATTTAACTTTTACTTTATAAAATTGTTATTTTTCATACACTTGCACAAAAATTATTAAATTTTACAAATTTTAAAAATATACAATGATTTGAAAGAATTGGAAAAGTTGATAAATTTATTTTATTTTATTAAATGGAATTGATAAATAAGTTTATCGTATTTGTTAGTTGAAATTAATTTTGAACTTTTTTCAATTAACACTACTTTTTACTAAAACCTTTTAAATAATTGTAAATAAAATTCAATGTAAAATATAATTTTATATAAATTTAGTATTGTTAAAATATTTAATAAAAATATTAATTTTAACAAAAATATTTGTATAACATTTATATAAAAATTAAATTTGGTTTTAATTTGGGGAGGGACGAAATTGTTTAATTTTCCAAAAAAATTGAGATCTAATTGAGACAAAATGAAAATAGAGGGATCAAATTGAGATTAAGACAAAGACATCTCACCTGACAGGTACATGTGTTAGTGTCACTATCACTACAACATCACATTACTAGTGCCACATGATACAATATCAGCTTGACACTTGACAATTTTAAAAAAAAAAACATAAAAAAAAATTAAAAGAAAACAAAACTGAACTATAATATGGTAGTACCTATTAACTTCAAGGGATTGATTGCATCAAAATTTTCAAAACAGAAACAAAATAGAAAGCAAATTGAGACGTGTAAAAAAGAATTCTTTTTTAAAATGTTAAAATTTTAACCACAACATTACTATATAATTTACATACAACAACAAAGAAAATAAAAGAAAAAGAATTACTTACCCACTATAAATAATTGCACACGGTTTTTATTTTGTAATATACTTACATTTTTTTTCCTTTTTAATGGAAATTTAAAATTATATTATTTTTTAATATTATTTTTTCAAATATAAATTGAAAATTGAATATAAAAGATAATATTACCTATGTTTAAATAGATATATAAAAATTAAAATTAACGTATAAATATGTTTTTAGTTTGTGAAATTAAAATTCGTATTCTTGTTTAAAACATTAAAATATTTTAATCTCAAACTTTATAAATAAATAAATTATTTAACCCATTTAATGTAATTTTTTTTGACATATTAAATGTATTTTAGGTATCATTCATTTCAAAAATTTGAGTATAAAAAATATATTAAAATTTTAAACTAAAATAAATTTCAGTTTTAAAGCAAAATTCAAGAATTAAAAATAATCAAACCTATAACTAATATAAATATAAAATTTTAACTATGAAAAATAAAATGATATAATTAAAAAAAGTACAAAACCCTGAGTGACAATGACTAAAGCTGTTATATATATATATATATATATATATATATATATATATATATATATATATATATATATATATATATAAATCACTAAAAGAGACTCCTAGTTTGGAAAAACTTTACATTTACCTTAACATCCTAAATTACAGAGAAAGAATGTCTCAAAAGTTTTATCTTCAAACTCTCCATTACAACAGTGACAGACCATTTTAATCATTATGTATTAATATGATTGTTTCCAAAAATAAAGTTCTTTGTGTAAAAGCTTTATCCATCTATTTCCATAAATTTTATTTTATTATTTTTACTTTTTATGTATCCAACGGTTACCATATGATTGCCCTATGAATAAAAAATCAAAGATTTCAACCAACAAACTCCACAAATTTTCAAACACAATTTTACAATCTATTTGTATTCAATTACCAATTTTGATGTGTTTTAAGGTAAAAACCCAATCTGCCTAAAATCCAAAAACAATAAATGAAATATAAAAAAAATATTATCATATATTAATTGTATAATATTATTATTGTTATTAAGTGTATATGTGATGTTTTTGGAGTTTTTATGATGTCCATAAAGAAAAATAATAGCATAAGAATGATTGGAATTAAAACAAGATATAAGAAGTATGTGTGACATGATGTATGGCATGATGTATCTATTAATTGTATCACACATAGAGTAGGTTATAGCCGGTATGTATGAGATAATAAAAAAAATGTTGTTTTGTTGTCTCGATAGTTGACTAAGATACTAATCTAGTCAACTAGGTTAATTCTAGAACTTGGATTTAGGTCCTGTCATAATCTAGTCAACTAGCCAACTAATCTATTCAATTAGACTCGACCTTATAGCAATTGATAGATAAAAACATATCACTGCACCTTCCGCAGAACTAAGTTGTTCAACCTAAAGAAAGAAAGAAAAGTGTGGAATAGGTTCTTGGAGCAGTCTTGGAAGATCCTATTGAGAATTTCATCAACACACATCAAAGTTGGATTGGCAAGATAAAGAAAATTCAGATTTGGAAAAGGTGTACTCAATCTAACTTCTAGGTTGTGTTCTTGTATTCTAGTACAGTTTGAAACTCTCTATTTTGCTATTTTTTGGTTAAAGCAAGTGTGTGTTATAGCCTTGCTGTTTTGTTGGTTGAAGCAAGTGAGCCTTGCTTGTGTGATCTTTTTGTCTTAGAGTTTAGATTTAACAAGTGTATTTGCAAAATCTTGTAATTCTTGGGATATAGTGAAAATCTCTAGTTGTGGTTTGCTGGGAAAAACTGCATATAGATTCTAAGGAATCGAACTAGTATAAATCTCTTGTGTTCTTAGTCTCTTCTTCTCTATATTTTTGACATGGTATAAATACTCCAAACATTAAGCATCCAATCACATTATTTCAATTGATTCAACAAACAAAGATTTTATCAAAACAATTTTGAATTGCTTGAAATTGACTAAAATTTGTTAAAACCAATTCACCCCCTCTTGGTTGTGAAATATTGGTGCATCAAAACTAACAAGTGGCACTAGAGCTGGTTAGTCGAATACATAGTCGACTAGATCCTGACAGATGGCCAATATTTCATAGACATTCTCTGAAGGGGCCTCAATAGATAGACCACCCTTATTCTCTGGAGATAATTATCCCTTCTGGAAAATCAGAATGAAAATATTTTTAGAATTCGTTGATAAAGGTGTATAGGATTCTATTGTAAATAGGCCATTCATACCTAAAAAAATTGTGGAAGCAAAAACTATGCCTAAAGATTTCTTATCTTGGACCCCTGATGAAAATAAACGTGCTCATGATGATGTAAGAGCCAAAAGTATATTATATTAAACCTGATTGTCCAATTCTCAAGATAAAAAAGAAAGCATATATTGCTTGAGAGGACAATGACTCCAACACCTCTAATGATTCAAGTGAAAGCCATGAAGAAGAAACAAATCTGTGTTTGATGGCTGATACAAAATCCTCTACCAGCAGTGTAAGTAGTCTTGAATCCATTGATGAAAGTTGTGAAAGCAGATTCTATCAACTACTTGATTTGTATAATGAATTGCATGAAGAGGCTAGAAAGTTGCAATATTCAAATAATAGACATAAAGGTGAAAATAGGTGGCTTAAAACAGATTAAAACAATTGGAAACAAAAAATGAAGAGTTGAAAACTGATATAGAAAATATGGAGAAGCATAAAAGTTGTAACTGCAAGAAAAAATTGATTAATTGTGAAAATTGTCCAAAACAATTGGAAAGGATCAAATAACTAATGAGTACACTAACTATATTTACTCTAGGAAGAAATAATCTGGATGCAATTTTAGGTTCCCATCGAAGTGTACTAAATAGAGAAGGTATAGGTTATGTAGAACACGACAGTCAACTCGGTAGTCGACTAGAGTCAAGAAAATTTATTAACATGAGCAAACCATCTTCTGTTGTATGCTTTTATTGCTGTGAACCTGGTCATACATCAAATAAATGCTACTTTAAGAATTGTGGTGTTCCTGAAGGTAAATATAAATGGATAGATAAAAAATCAAATGTTTTGTCTAACATGAAAGGACCCAAATTCAATTGGGTACCTGCATCATCTCTTTAAAATGTTATGCAGACAAGTCTTATAGCCAAGGAATCAATGTGGTATTTGGACAGTGGCTGCTTAAGACATATGACAGGTGATGCAAAGAAATTCAACAAAATATCATACAAAGCAAGTGGTCATGTTACTTATGGTGATAATAATAAAGGTAAAATCTTAGGTGTAGGCAAGGTAACAAGTTCTTCTTCCACTGTCATTAAAAATGTATTGTTACTCGAAGGGTTGAAACATAACTTGCTTAGCATAAGCCAATTGTGTGATAAAGGGCCGAAGGTTATTTTTGAGTCAAATCATTGTTTGATATGTTGTGCATCACAAATGAAATAGTACTTGTTGGAAAAAGAATTCAAAATATTTACACGGTTGATTTTGAAAATAATGATTTCAAATCTATTCTTTGCTTATTTACTAAAAAGGATTATCCATGGATTTTGGCATAAAAGGCTTGCACACATTCACATGGCACATTTAAACAAACTAGCTAAAAAGAAATTAGTAAATGGATTGCCTGACATTAAATTTGAGCAAGATAGGTTATGCGATGCATGTCAAAAGGGTAAGCAAGTTAAAACTTCTTTCAAATCAAAGCAACTTGTCTCTACGTCTAAACCATTATAGTTAATACATATGGATTTGTTTGGACCATCTAGAACTAGGAGCATGGAGGGAAATTATTATGCATTAGTATTAGTAGATGATTACTCAAGGTAAACTTGGACATTCTTTATTCATGCTAAGAATGACACATTCAAAGTCTTTAAGAAATTTGCTAATGTTAAACAAAATGAGAAGGACTTACGAATTAAATATATTAAAAGTGATCATAGAGGTGAATTCAAAATGCTATCTTTGAAACATTTTGTGAAGAAAATGGGATTTCACACAATTTTTCAGCACCTAGAACACCATAACAAAATGGTGTTGCAAAAAGGAAAAATAGATCCTCGGAAGAATTGGCAAGAACCATGTTGAATGAAAATAACTTGCCAAAATATTTTTGGGCTGATGTAGTAAGTATTGCATGCTATGTGCTTAATAGAGTGTAGATAGGACCCATTTTGAAACTAACACCTTATGAACTTTTTAAAGGAAGAAAACCAATTATTTATCATTTGAAAATTTTTGGATGTAAATGCTTTTTATTAAACAATGGCAAATCTAACATTGGAAAATTTGACTCAAAGGTTGATGAAGGTATATTTTTGGGTTACTCTCTCACTAGAAAAGCATATAGAGTCTATAACAAAAGAACCTTGACGATTGAGGAATCAATGCATGTTGCATTTGATGAATGTTTGGAAACTTGTACTAACATGTTTGAGTCTAGAAAAGCCTCAAAATGTCCAGATTTAAGAGAGAACTGTTGATACAACCACAAATAGTGAACTACAAAATCAACTAGATGCTCTACCAAAAGTATAGACTGCACCAAGAGACATGTCACTAGACAATGTGATAGGAGACATATCAAAAGGTTCTCTACAACGAAGCAACTAAGTCAATTATGTTTAAATGTGGCCTTTGTATTCAAAATAGAGCCAAAGACAGTAGATGATGCATTCAAGGATGAGAATTGGTATCTTGCAATGCAAGATGAGCTAAACCAATTTAAAAGGAATGAAGTTTGGGATCTAGTCCCTCAACACCAAAATCAACAGGTTATTGGAACCAAATGGGTGTTTAGGAACAAGCTAAATGATAGTGGTTGCATTGTGAAGAACAAAGCAAGACTTGTGGTCAAAGGATATAGCAAGAAGAGGGAATTGACTATGATCAAACCTATGCACCTGTGGCTAGGTTAGAAGCCATAAGAATTCTTTTAGCCATTGCATCAATGTTAGACTTTAAACTCTTTCAAATGGATGTGAATAGCGCCTTTTTGAATAGATATATCAAGGAAGAAGTATTTGTAGAACAACCTCCAGGATTTCAAGACTTTGAATTTTCAAATCATGTCTACAAACTAAAGAAAGCTCTATATGGTTTAAAGCAAGCTCCAAGATCATGGTACGAAAGACTTAGTCAATTCTTGATTAAGTGTGAATTCCATAGAGGTAATGTTGACTCCACATTATTTTTTAAGAAATCAAATAAAGATATATTATTTGTACAAATCTATGTAGATGATATCGTTTTTGGATCCACTAATCTCTTTTTGTGCAAGGAATTCTCTACCAATATGCAGCAAGAGTTTGAGATGTCTATGATGGAAGAACTTGTAAGACCCGAAAAATTTAAATAATTAAATAAATAATTATTTAATAAATGTGGGTAGTGGGAGCCTTTATTACATTTAATATTGGCTTTTATGATGTTGAGTAGTACTAGCTCAAGTAGTTGAAAATACTTGGTCATGTGAGAGGACTTAGGTTCAAGTCTTGTGTATGCCATTTGTGTGCTATTTTAATTGTTTATTATTTTAATAATAAACGCTTGAACATGATGAGTGATAATACAATCCTAGAATTATAAGAATTATCACGAAACATGGATTGGTTGAATTGGTTGTGCACTTGAATTGTTATTATGTGGTTATGTGTTGAGACCTTCTTAAGGATGAATTTAACTTTCTTTTTACAAAAATTTTTTTTAGCATGAATGTGAAGGGTAGAAACCCTAGCCGTCTAGAGAGCAGCTAGAAAGGGTTGGAAAACCTTCTTGAATGACCATTGATTGACCATTAAACACATTTTAATGGTATTTTCGTTTTAGCCATTAAGGCACTTAAAAGTAGGGTGTGAGGTGAGTATAAGAGTGGAAGTAAGGAGAGGAAAAGGACTTTTAGTCATACACCAACTTTGTGTACTGAAGAAAAGAGTTACGAGTGATTCTAGAAGCCTATTGACGTGTGGAAAAGGGGGAAGGAGACGAGAAGTGGGTTTTACTATCATCAAGGTTTACAATAGTGGCAATTGGAAGCATGGAATCCAGGTTAGGGAGATGTACTTCTCGTTTTTCTAGTTTAATTGTGTAAACATGTATACAATGTGATGTATGATTAATTGATGCTCGTGTTTTCTGGAATTGGGTTGAGTTTTTGGAAATTTTCCAAAAACTGTCTGGCAGGCCTTCGAAGTTGCCAGGCGACACATACCTTTTGATGTGCATTTATGGGTTCTAGATGGGAACCGCCTGACGGTGATGAATTGCCCCCAAGCGATGCATAGATGTGTAGAATAGGGTTTTTTCGTGAAAAATGTTGTTTCTCGTGTTTCTCGCAAAGCAGGAACCACCAGGCGGTTTCGTTGGGCGGCAAGATCTAGTCGCTGGGCGACTACGTTGTTTTTGTCTTCACAGTGTTTGTAAAACTGCATTTCCCAATTCGTTAACCGTCCGATTTAAATAAAATTTTGACAGCTGATTCCTAACATGTTGTTCTTTACTTTGAACGGTGGAAATTTCAATTGGTTGTTTGTAGCTAGAGATATATGTTACTGATGATTGGTAGTTTGAATTCCATAAGAGTATGACTAGCAATGGATGGTTAAGTGTGCATAAGTGTTGGTATGAACTTGATTGGTGAATGTGTGTGTGTGTATATATATATATATATATATATATATATATATATATATATATATATATATATATATATATATGCGTGTGTGTGTGATTGATGAGTATGTTTTGGTGGTACTTGCTTAGCCATGTTGAATATATGTTAGCTGGAATGTATGAAGTTATAAGTGTGTGAAAAGGCCACTATTGATGATATCACTATGACCGGGTGTTGTATGATCATGATGGGTTTTGGGCAAGTATGGGAATATGATAATCATGCTTTAAATGTAATGGGATTGCAAGGGTATGCAAAATAAGTACATAGATTTTATTGTGTCATATATGGTGTATGAGTTATGTGCTTACAGTCCTATTATTTCATAATTTCATGGGAGCATGGTTTACTCTTGGGTTCAAATTGAGTGTTGGCATTGATTTAAGATGTGAGTATACATGAATTATAAAAGAGCGGAACGTGTGCTTATACCTGAAAGATGCATATGTGTAGTGATGTTGTAATTTGGAGTAAACGAATGTGTATTCTGATTTCTGGATGTTTAAGAATTGAATGGGTGAATGCTAGGAACTGAATTAGAGTCCCTAAAACCAGTAGTATCACACTATTGGTGTAGCGCCGGGCGGTGCAGAGTGGACCGCCAGGCGATAGTAGGAAACAGGGAAGTCTTGTGTGTTGTGGCACACGACGGTGTTGTGGAACCGCCAGGCGGTCTGTACTGCCATTTCACCTGGCGACGTATAGGCTGCGCTAGGCAATGGTGCAATGGTAGTATGCGTTCGTGATACATTTTGAATGGCTTATTGTGTTGATATTGGTTTGGAATATGCTTGATATTGTCATAAGCGGGTAGGTTCATGACTGGTGATGGACACATGATAATATGAGCGGGGAGGTTCGTATGTTTCGTGCTCACACTTGAGGGCTGCTGTTGGTAGCTATTGGATCACGTGTGTTGGACTACAGGTGGGGAGGTTCGTAGAGTTGGACTACGAACGCGGGGGGAGGGGGGCTCGTAGTGTTGGACCACAAGGGGGCAGGTTCATGGAAGCATTGGAATTCCTAAGACCAGCTTGAGTGTGTACCTTATGTAGCGTAGTGTGCTTTTATTGTTTTCATTATCATACTATTATGTAAGACTTGGATCAAGAGATGATATGCCATTAGCGAGTAGGTTCATGGATGGTGGTGAACACGTGATGATATGAGCGGGGAGGTTCATATCCTGATACTCTCGTGTGGGGATACGAGCAAGGGAGGTTCATATGTTTCGTGCTCACACTTGAGAGATGTTGTGAGCAGGGAGGTTTGTAGCTCGTGGATCACGTGTGTTAGACTATGAGTAGGGAAGTCCGTAGAGTTGGACTACGAGCGGGGAGATTCGTAGAGACAGGACCACGAGCGAGCATGTTCGTGGGAGCATCATATATCCTGAGTCCATGGTCAATTATTTGTGTGAATTGAACGTTGAAAAACCTTGGGAAATTAAGGTCTTGGCCAAGAATTATCTAGAATAAAATAGTTAGGTGTATCTTGATTTTATCAACTTATATGTTAAATGTTTATGAGCTCACCCTATCTACTTGTGTTTGACGATGATTGTGTATTACGTTAGACGAGAGTAGATAATGTTGCAAGTGGTATTGGTGAAGCATAGAGCCGAAGCGGGGCTAGACTTGGGAAAAAGCTTTATCAAAGTTTTTATTGTTTATGGTTTTGAATAATTTTGTAAACATTTCTATTACAGACTTTTATATATTGATTCGAGTTTTATATAGTATGCATTTTGGACCATGTTTCGATGAAATAAATGTTTTAATTTTGCTGCATTTAGGGAAAAGGCAGTATAATAAATGATGTTTAATTATTATTTCTATTTTATTTATTTAAATTCGTAATATCCAACCTGGATGTTACATTTGGTATCAGAGCAATGGTTTTCAAATGATTTTCGGGCCTTGGGGAGTGAGTTTGTCGTGTTTCGGTTGTGAAACCTTGTAGAAATGGATTGGCAGTTTATCAATCATACTATTGATTGCGGGCTGTGTAAAGTTGTGAAACTGGAAGCATTAATAATAGAAAATATCTTGGTAAAGTGATGAGGGTGCACACTCATGACTATATCAAAGATAGTTTGTCTTTCTTAATTCTAAAGATTTTAGTAAAAGAGAGGGAAGTTATAGGTAGAGTTGTCTCCTATACATTTTCCTGTTATGTTTGTATTTATGTGGTATGTGTTTGTTGTTTGTGGTGGTAAGGATGTAGATTCAAGGTCAAACTTGACCCGCTTGGCTTGCAAGGGTTGGGTTGGGCCTTTGAGGTAGTCTCTTGATCAAAGATATGATTATGTAGAAGGTTGTGTACCGATGGACGAGTGAAGTTAAGTTGTGGAACGTATGAAGTTAAGGAAACCAAGCATGGTATATTCATCCATCAAGCCAAGTATTGTGCATAATTATTAAAGAACTTCTCTATGGACAGTTGCAAGGAATCCTCAACACCAATGGCCATTAGTTGCTATCTAGATGTTGATGAAGAATGCAAGTGTCTTGACCAAACAAAGTATAGAGGTATGATTGGCTCTCTACTGTACCTAACTGCTAGTCGTCCAGATATCATGCATAGTGTGTGTGTTTGTGCACGATTCCAATCATGTCTTAAGGAGTCTCACTTAACTATTGTAAAAAGAATTTTGAAATACTTGAAAGGCACTAAAAATCTAGGTTTATGGTATCCTAGAGGGGCCAACATATCATTAGTAAGATATAGTGATTCTGATTTTGGTGGCTAAAATGTGGACAAAAAAAACACTAGTGGATCATGTCATTTATTAGGATGTTCATTAGTATCATATGTCACAACCAAAATTGCGATGGGACGACAAACCAAAAAGGAAACGGGTTTTAAAAGAGATTTGGAGTTGCCACCATAGTTATTTCTAGAAAATTATGGAAAACCATAAAAATAAGACAAGTCTATGGAAAACCAGATTTTTGGATCAGGGAGTCGATTACGCGTAGGGAAGGTGTTAGCACCCTACAACGCCCGCCCAAGGGCGGCACCCTTAATTAAACACGCAAGTTGATGTGGTTTTCAAAATATTAATTTTCCCCTAAAATAATAAGACAAAAATATATAAAAGAAAAAAAATATTTTTTTGTTTTTGGACCCGACAAGGATTGACCTTAGTCCTACGTATTCTCATTGAAAATGAGAAATCAAGGTCACATAGTTCTTAAAAAGAAATTTGTAAAACAATTGAGAAAATGATTTGATTTTTTTAGAAGTAAACTTGACAAGGGCTAGCCTTGCTCCTACGTATCTCGCAGTGGAGAATCAAGTATCACATAGTTCTTAACAAAACTTTTGGCTGAAATTGTTGATATTTTTATATTTTTAAAATTTTATATATTTTTTTTGTGTTTTTAAATAAGTGTGTCACACGACGCGAGCGGTCAGACAAAGACTAAAAGAGAAAAAAAAAAAGAATATTTTTGGTATTTTTGAAAACGAGTGTCACACGGGGCGTGCGACCAGACAGACATAATAAAGTGAAAGAGAACATTTTTTGTTTTTATATTTTTCTATATTTTTGTATTTTTTTTAATTTATAATACTTTTTTTTTCTCTTTTTTTTAAAAAAAAAAAATAATAACAAAAAAAAGGATAAAAGTGAACATAAAACACAGGCCAAAAATGAGAAACAGACACACGTGGTGCGTGAAGTAAATGTGAGGGTGCAACGAGTAATACATAAACATAGGCCCAAAAATGAGAAACAAAGATATAGGGGGTGCAAGACTATCACATGCGGGAGGTGCACAAAGTAAGCAGGTGGGGTACGTGAAGTGAATGTGAGGGTGCGGCCAGTAATACATAAACACAAGCCCAAAAAGAGAAACAAAGACATAGGAGGTGCGAGACTATCACATGCGGGAGATGCACGAAGTAAGCAAGTCGGGTGTGTGAAGTGAATGTGAGGGTGCATCGAGTAATACATAAACACAGGCCCAAAAAGAGAAACAAAGACATAGGGGGTGTGAGACTATCACATGCGGGAGGTGCACAAAGTAAGTAGGGGTGCGTGAAGTGAATGTGAGGGTGCAGCGAGTAATACATAAACACAGATCCAAAAAGAGAAATAAAGACATAGGGGGTGCGAGTTATTAGAATATGGAGGTGTATGAAGTGAAAATAGGGGTGCACAGATTAAGATGGGGTGCATGAAGAAAATAAATCCAATTTTTTTAAAACCCTAATTAAAACTAAAACTCCCATTTTTTTTCTAGCAGCCTCTTCTTCATTTTTCATGTCCCAAGGTTCCTTTCCTACCTCCTCAACGCAGACCCTCCATGGCTAGCACCAACTAGTAAACCTTAAGGGTTCTAACTCTCATCTCTTTTCAAACGTGCACCACCTTAAACCAAACACGTTCACGACCACACTGTTTGCTTGGCCGAAGGCCATCATCGGGGACTCCAGTCATCGTCGGCGTCGACACAGGCGTTAAATCGTCCTTGATCCTCGATCTTCTTCTTCCTCGAGCAGGAAGAGTACCATGACTCATGCAACTCGCCATCACCGCACCGACCACCGCAACTGGGTCACGCAAGCACCACGGAAATCGCCCTCTAGTCGTCGCGACTCGAACCACCACCATTCGAGAGCCCGACTCGCCAACAACAATGTCGCTGATGATTTTTCTTTCCTCTCTATTTTGATGTTTCGTGTTGGATGTGTGGGATTCTAGAAGGTGAGACGTGAATGTTTGGTGCTAGAATGGGGGTTTTGGTCCAGTGTGAATGGTTTTGAATGATGGTGGCATGGAGGCTTAATGATTTTGGAGCTGGAAAATGGTGTGAGTAGTGGTGCGTGAAGGCTCCTTTAAAGCATAATAAAAAAATGAAAAAAATGAAATATGAAGAAGGAGAAGATTAAGGTGGGTATGTTGATGGTGGCGGTGTGAATGATCATGTGTGGATTTTGCTTTTGGGTCTCTTGCAAGTGGAAGGCATAGGTGGATTGCACTATTTGGAAATTGGTGAATATGTGTGTGTTGGTCGTGACCAATGTGTAGAGAAAGAGTGAAGTGTGGTTTTGGAGATAACGAGACAAATGAAGAAACCATGTGTGGGGATGGTGATCAAAACTATTTTTGATGTCTTTTCTGAGTTATTCTTAGTGGAGGTACATATGGTTTTGGTGTTTGAAGATTAACAAAATAGAATAGAGTTGAATATTGGTTCGACCCGTGGGACGCAAATAAGATGAATATGATGATGAACGTGAGTGGTGTAAACGAAGTGAACAACAACACAAACAATACGCAACTCAACTCTCAATCTTGCATTCATAAGCATCGCCGATTCATGCATTCATAAGCATCAATATCAAGCCATGTAACAAAAGTTAAGAAGTTAAGGGCACTTACCTTGTTGTAAAATCTCTTTCAAAAAATCTCTTTCACTATAGTCTCCTTCTGGATGCAATTTTCTCCTTGAGGGTGTGTTTTTTGTTCCTATTGTGTCCCATCAATCTTCGTAGGCTTAGAGCAGATGTTGTTTCCTGCTCCTTCAGCCATCATGACCATGACCAACTAGGTATTACATCCAATTCCCAATACAAAAACAATGATGGCATAACTGATGCATATCTAAACATCTTTCAACTAGCCAATAGTAAAAAGGCATAGGTCTACTCTAAAAAGGCATAGGTCTGCTCTAAAAAGGCATGGGTCTGCTCATAACAGAGACCTTACGTTAACCTCTAGCTCTCTCTCCTTTTTTTTTTCTTTTTCCCTTATCTTTTTTGTTATTTTTTTCTTTTCTTTTATTTTTTTTTCTTTTTTTTTATTAAACTAGAATGAGAGACGTAAAACAAAATAGAACTATAATAAAAAAATATAATAATAAAATAATAGTAATAATAAAAATAAAAATAAAATAAAAAGCATAAATAAATAAAATAAAACAAAAAACAAAATTAAATTAAATTAAAATAAAATAAATAAATAATAAAAATAAAAATAATTAATAAAATAAAATAAAATAAACATAGATATTTATTCTCTCTCAAACTAAAACATATTTTTTTTACCTTTTTTATTTTATTAATTATTTATTTATTTTTCTCAATTGAACTTTAATTAATTTTTTTATTATTATTTTTATCATTGTTACTCGAACGAAATTGGGTGTTGACATCATGGCATTCTAAAAAACAAGCATGTGTTGCTCTTTCCACCACTAAAGCGGAATATATTGTTGCGGGAAGTTGTTGTGCACAATCTATATGGATCAAGCATCAATCAGAAGATTATGACATTCATTTAGATAACATTCCTCTTAGGTGTGATAGCACTAGTGCCATAAATCTCACAAAGAATCCGATAATGCATTCTAGAACAAAGCATACAGAAATAAGACATCATTTTATTAGGGATCATGTTGCAAAAGGAGAATGCAAAATTGGATATATTGACACAAATAATCAATTGGCTGACATATCTACTAAACCTTTGGCTAGAGAAAGATTTTATGTACTTCGAAGCACACAATTGTCAGAATAACATCTCGCACTGCTGAACTCGATCGATGGATCAGTGAGGATGAGAAGCAAGCTAACTTTGTAAAGAATTGGAAGGATCGCAACATTGTAAATCCAAAATACATTGACATAGGCTTCTTTCGAGACAATGGGTTCCAGTTCCAAGAGCAGTTTGTCGATCAAAGCCTAAAAAAAATTGTGCAACGTCGAGGTATCTACTATCCTGATCTTCTTAAAGTTTTTTATGCAAATGTTAGAGAGGAAAATGGTATTGTGGTATCTAGGGTGAAACGGGTAAACATAACCCTAGATGAATCGATTTGGACAACGATTGCGGGTTCTTAATTAGGGGGAGAAAAATCCTATGTTGATTCTTAGAATATGCGAAAAATAGATATCTACAAATCATTGTTGCGTCATCCTACAAGAACAAAGAAATGTACTCTATACAAAGCTGGTGGAATTAAGAGAGACGATCGTGTTATGGCGTTCATCATTGGCTGGATTTTAGCCCCACGGGATGGCAATCATGGGCAACTCTTAAGTCGTAATGCCCTTCATCATATGGTATACATTATTGGTTTAAGTTTTGGTGTAAGGGAAGCTATCATCGTTGTTATATTTTTTATGGTTTGATTGGGTATACTATGATTGATTTATGATCTTCTTGTTGGTATGAAGCTTGAAATTCTTTTAATTTGTAGTTGGGCAGCATTTTCATATTCTTATATGATAAAATGAAATGTTCATCGTCTTGAGGTATAATTTGCAAGAAGGAAAATTTTAATGGTTACTATGAATTTTTTTGTGGCATAGGAAAAGTATTTGGTTTTGGGAAGTAGAGAATGTGTTGGACAATGATTGATGGGCGAAATTTGCTTATGAGGGGTGAGTTGATTAATTCTTGTTCATGTTCATGTGTGAAGTTGGTGTTGGAAATGATTTTGGTATTGGGTAGATGCGGTATTGTTTCGTGCTTAAGGACTTGAAACTTGATGTTGTAAACATGAGTTGGAATTGAATGGTGATGGAATTATGTGATAATTTGATTTGTGTAGAATTTTATGGTGTAATGTGAGTATAGGCAGTGAAAATTTGTTTTAATATTTACCAAGAGGCATGAATTAAGTAGGTATAGTTTTTCGATTAGAAAAATGGATGAAGTAGTTGCTTATTTCGTTATGGAAAGGTGTAAGGTTCAAATTGGATGATTGACAAGGTAAGAAATTGAAATCTTATGAGTGAGCAAGTGTAAGTTAGTGTGGTAAGTGTTAATAATGTTTAGTTTTGAGTTTGGGTGCCTTAAAATTCATTAATTGTGTTGTTTCACTTTGTTTTTCGTATTTTTGCACGTATCTGATTGTTGGGTGATAGGGTCGGTTGATAGGCGAACATTTTTATGAGGCAAAGTGGTTGCTGGATGAGTGGCTTGGTCGCTAGGAAACTATGTATTTTTTTGGTGCGCATAGTTTCGATACAGTTGAGTTTCCTAATTTTGTTAACCGTTAGATTGAGCTGAAATTTTGACAGCTGGTCCGTAAGATGCTATTATTTTCTTCGACAGTTGGGATTGTTGATTGGAGGTATGTAGTTTGAGAAATATGTCACTCATTATTGCAATGTTTGAGATGTGTGATTATAAATTTGCTTTAAATTTTGGTGCAGAATTGTGGTTTTTGTTTCTGTTTAATTTTGTGTAGAGTCTATAATAAATTATATGTTAAAATCATTAAGTGCAAAGAAATAATGCTTGAGGTTATGATATGATGATGAGGTATGGTTGATCATATGATGATGTTATAAGCATGTATGTGTGTATGTGGTGATGGTGTATGGATTCTCTTGGAACCACAAAACCAAGTTGATACTTTTACCTAGAGGGCTTTGGTGAGTCGAGTAAAAAAGTTTCTTTCAGCCATAAGGCTTTGTCACAAGCTTAGCAAGAGTGTTCTAAGGCTTTGGTGAGCAGGTAGAATTGTTGCCTGCAAGTCTTATGGAATGCAAGGGAAATGTCCTTTCCAAGAGGCGTGGTGCATAGGAAAGATAAATGGTTGGTTAGGAAAGAATGCATACCATGTGATATTAGTTGGTGGTAATATGAAATAGTTGAAAATTAAACAATATGATCATATTAGGTGAGTTGTATGTTGATAGTAATTTTTATAAAATGAAACTCGATTAATAGATTTTATTTATAGTTTAACCTTTTAAATGATAAAATAACCTAATGTCATATTTTAAAAGTCACTATTTCCTTTTTCTATTTTAATTCAATAACATGAATGTAAATAGATTTTATCATATATTAATTTTTGTATAATATTTATATATATATATATATATATATATATATATATATATATATATATATATATATAATTACCTAAGATTCATTGTATTCTTTAAAATTCTAAAAAACAAAATCTACAAGACTTAATCTAAGATATAAAAAAACATTAATGAAATAAAACGTTGAAAACTAAATAAATAAATTTATGTTGACGAAAATTTATGTTTTCATATAATGAAATAGAAAAATAAGTATTTTTAAAGATTTATACACTGATTTTGAGAATTAAATCTTTTATATCTTGATCTTTATGAATATATAATGAAATACTTATGTTAAAGAAGAACAATATAAACAGAGATAACGTAATACCCGATCAACAGAAACAAATAACACTTCTCTTTAACAATTAAAATCAATAAAGTTGCAATAAAAATAGAATAAAATACGATGAAATAAAAGGAAATTACAATTAAAATCAAAATAAAATAAAAATAAAATTTGATTAATAAAATTTTTATTTATAGTCTAACAATTTTAAATAATAAAATAATCGAATGCTATATTTTAAAAATCATTATTTTCTTACTAATTTTTTTGTCTTTACACAATAATAAAATAATTCATAAAAAAATGGAAATAAATTTTATGACATATTAATTTTATGATAATATTATATATATTTATAATTACCGAAGAGTCATTATATTCTTTAAAATTCTAAAAAAAAAAATCTACATGAGTAAATCAAAATATACAAAAACACAAATCAAATAAAACGTTGGAAAGTAAAAAAATAAATTTACGTTGACGAATATTTATGTTATCAAATAATGAAATAATAAAAAATAAGTATTATTAAAGATTTATATACTGATTTTGAGAATTAAATCTTTTATATCTTAATCTTTATGTATAGATAATGAGATACTTATATTAATGAAGAACAATATAAAAAGAGAGATAAACGTAATACCCATCAGCAGAAACAAACAAGACTTTCTCCGTTGCCTCACAACAGTGTTCAACTTCCCCAGCACCTTCAAGAACCCTTTTCTTCTTCAATGCGACCACCGCGGAAGAAGGTGAATTTCCGCCACGGCGACAAGGTGGAGGTGTGCAGCAACGAGGAAGGCTTCATCGGCTCTTACTACCTCGCCACCGTCGTGTCGCGCCTCGACAACGGCCTCTACGTCGTACGCTACGACACGCTGCTGGAGGACGACGGGTCCCGGCCCCTCACCGAGACCCTCTTCCCCAATGAGCTCCGCCCCAAGCCTCCGCCCCTCGCCGCCGCCTCCTCCTTCGCCCGCTGCCAGCGCGTCGACGCCTTTGACAACGACGGCTGGTGGGTCGGTCAGGTCTCCGGCAAGGTCGACGATCACCATTACTACGTTTATTTCTCCACCACTCACGAGGAGATCGCGTACCCCTCCTCCGCAATTAGGGTTCACCAGGAGTGGCTCAACGGCCAATGGATTCGCTCCGATTCATGAATTCGCGTAATCGTAATCAATCGTAGATAGATATCGTGTTCTGTTTTCAAATTCCAACCTGTAACAGAATAGAACATGTTCACTGTGCCTTTGTTGTTCGTGTAATT
>Ga0214545_1006875_pt1 | contig 19476 bp, 20 predicted proteins | sample CNSS4metaG_FD_160064 | JGI IMG/M metagenome (GOLD analysis project Ga0214545, IMG submission 160064) | Root nodule microbial communities from cowpea collected in UCLA plant growth center, Los Angeles, California, USA - CNSS4 | ecosystem: Host-associated > Plants > Roots > Nodule | place: USA...
GCTTCCTTGAAACAAGGCATTTGACGTTCTACAATGAGATGATTTTCGTTGTATATATCGAAGTTTTAAGGATAAAAACATGCAACTTAAGATACATATTGTTAATTTTGCATCATTTACCAATGTTCAAAAGGTGAAAGTGACTCTTTAAAACACCTTTCTCAATAGCTATTTTAAGAATGGATCCAACAATTAGGAAGGTGCATAAAATCTCTCTTAGAAAAGGCAAAGGTTCAAGTTGTAAAGAAAGTGTCCGCTTAAGTTTACCTTCTAGATTTGAATGTATGACATTTGGTTGGATATTAGTACATTCACAAGCAAAGATAAACCATCAATCTTTCGCAGTCTCAGTACGGTAAAGGATCTTGCATTCCATATTAATGTAAGTTTCTTTCTTCATTTCTCAGAACATATTAAATTTACTAGAATCTTCATGTAGCTGAAAAATTAACTAGCCATCTTGTTATGGACATCTTGCCTCTGTGTGCGGATTGAAATTTAAAAGAAACTTGATAAGGGTTCAAGTCATCACCATCTTTGTCTTAAAAAAGTTGTTCTTTATTTGCCTTGTATAAAGACAAAGATGGTCTTGACTTGAACCCTTATCATGTTTCTTGTAAATTTCTACACTGACATAAAGATAAGATGCTCATAAATAAGCTTGAGAAAATAGTTGTTCAATTTCTAACTTCATGAAAATTCTGAAAAATTTCCTATATTCAAAGAAATCAAGGAAGAAACTTACTTTAATTTGGCATGCAAGATCCTCTACCACAATGAGACTGCCTAAGAGTAATGGTTTATGTAACAAATAAAATCATAAAGATGTCACATTTATGAATAAACTTCATTTCCCAAAAACGCGAGAAATTTAAACTTTTATAATTGCAATATTTAAATTCAAATCCAAGAATTACAAAACTGAATAGTCTAGAACGGTCTCATAGAATTTTACATTTTATTTCAAAATACAAATATCATAAAGACATAAAAAGTCTCCCATGCTATTCCCCGCTCCGTATCTAAGCATCACCGGCACCACCTGCATCAACATCCTCTGCTCCCGTGTACCGCGTACATGATCATCGCCAAACACAAGCAGATAGGGTGAGCTTATGAAATCATCATACATCATAGTATAAACATATAACCATCCATATATATATATATATATATATATATATATATTATGCAAAGAATTAAAATACAATCTCTTTCTCTATTCTCTATCATCTGGCCACAACCAGACCGTTTGTGTTCTACCTCTTCTAGTGATTTCCCCAAGGTAATTTGCTGCCAAACTTATCGGCCACAACCGACAGAGCACGTGTGGGAACCAATGCTACGGATCATACACCGTAACGCCATGTGGAGTTCCCAAATACGAACATAGTCCATAATGTCCCAAGACTACCAAACTCGTCAGCGATTTACTGAGGAGGACAATCTATCTGGGCCCATCCGTACTAGCCACAACCAGCACACTCATACCAGCAACACTCGCCAACCCGAGCTCAACTCAAGGGTTCCTCGTGTTCATCCGCCATCCCGAGCTCAACTCGAGGGATGCCATTCCGAGCTCAACTCAAGGAATGTACGTACTTAAACCCTATCCCGAGCTCAACTCAAGGGATACGTTCCGAGCTCAACTCAAGGAACCCAGTAATCTTACCTTTGAAGCATCACCAAAAGCCTTGTAGATCACACCTATAAAGTCCAACCACTAGGACTTACAGCAGCCAAATCGCCTAGCGGGGGACACGTACCGTTAGGCACTACAACTTCCAGACCGCCTATCGGAGGACACGTACCGCCAGACGCCAAGCACCTCAAAGTCATCAACAGTTGACGACACCACCTAGCGGAACAGTGCACACCGCCAGGCTCATCCACGCTCAGATCTCACAAAATACAACATAATCGCCTAGCGTAACCCCATCCACCGCCAGGCGGACTCGTAACAGACTTTGCTGACACTGTGGCTCTCGCCTGGCGGTCTACCAGTCCCCGCCAAGCGCCATATCAGTACTACCGCTGTACTGATTTCCTTACAACTCTACACAGATTGAACTGTAACCTAATCCTCACGAATTAAGCTATTTTCTCCAGTTTATGGTATTGCCTTCCTAGTGGCTAACTTGCTATCCAATTCCCTACTTTTCATTAATTTTCAACCACAGAAGGTAAAACTTGGTTTCTCTCATACTCAACCTTATTTAGCACTACCACATCACAATGCATTCCACATTGCCAATTCCTTTACTTAGTTCTAGTCATTGTAGCCTCTCTTGACTCATTCCCATTTCTATTGCTAACCTGAAGTTACATTCATTCACAACAATTGTTCAAGTCTCTAATCCCCTTGTACCCAACTCATGCAAGTCCACATTTCCTATTATGACATAATAATAGCAAGACCTATAATTACTAATACTCTTATCTCCTAAGATACTCCTAACCTCTTTAATTCTTGCTCAAGGACCTCCTCATCAATCTTCCCCAATTCTCGCAACTCCAATCTTCTAATCCCAATTAAACTGGAACTGAACTCAAGCCAGCGCACGTCACCACAACCACGCAGCAGTACTGCCACTGCGCTGGCGCCTGGCGGCAAAGCCCCGTGCCGCCGGGCGGTGCTTACTCTTCTGGTAATTTACCAGAATCGCCATACCCACGACTCCATCCATTCCTCATTCTCGAAAATGTACACTATCCACCTCGATCAATTACCAATGTCCGCTGTTCAATTTACACACACATCCATTAGCAACATTTTCAAAGCCTTTTTACACACCCGCAAGCCTCACGACATTAAAACTCCATTTATTCAACCCTAAATCACTTTATCACTGTTCCATCGAATTCCACTATCAATCACACTCAAAATCACAACATTTTCACACCAGATCATCTCCTAAGACCCACCCCTTGCTTTCCCTCTAAACAACTCACGCCAAAACACATAGGAAAGCCAAAATCGAGTCTCAGACTCGCGTCGCCTGGCGGTCACAACCAATCCCGCCAGGCGCTTCATGCAGAAAAACCCAGAATAGTTATAGGCTTTGAGTCGCCTGGCGGTACAGGGATTCACTGCTAGGCGCTGCACCCAGGAACACAGAAACACATGCAAAAATGGATGAGCCGCTTGGCGGCTATGTATAGTCCGCCAGGCAGTTTCTGGAAAATTTCCAGAATTCAACAGAATCACAGAACAGATACAGATCATGCATGATTTACATAAGATTTTCACACAATTCATACCAAACAACAAAATTAACGTAGGAAACTCCCCTAACCTGGGTCCTTTTGCTTTAAAACTTTGACACTTGAGAATTTCCAATGAGCAACTATGGCCCTCCTCTTTGGCTCCCTCTCAATTCAACCCCCAAAACCTCACTCAAGCCTCACCACACTCAAAATTCGTGCTTAGTTTTCTGGTATAACTTCAGCTTAGTTTTCTGGTATAACTTCAGCTTTGCCAAACCTTAACTATTAACCAAATTTTGCTTTTTAAAGGATGCCTAAAGCTAGGTTATTAATCCCAAAACGAAAAAATGCCACTTAATGGTGGTTAATTGCCATTCATTGTCCCATTATGGGCTGTTTTACAACCATCCCTATTCTGCCATTCAACTAGGATTTCCCTCAACTTTTCATATTCAAGCCAAAGCCAAAAAAATACCAAAAATAAAGTTTAATGTGAGTTCTCCAAGACTTTAACCCATAACCATGGAATTGCCACATGAATATCAAACCATCATGCCTATTCATGTTTCATGCTAACAATCATCATCCAATTATCATATTATTTCACAGCATGATTATCATATATTTAAAATCATAACGAATAATAACACATAATTGGCATACATAGGACTCGAACCCAAGTCCTCTCACACAATCAAAGTACTCTCAACCACTTGAGCTTGTACTTTTCCACGTCATCCCAATCATAATTTAATGTCATAAATGATTTTCCCACCCGCATTTATTAATTAATTATTTATTTAATTAACTAAATTCCACGGGTCTTACAGTTTATCTTTATTTGTGATGGTACTGATACCCAACCAAATGTCATACCTTTAAACCTAAAAGATGAACATAAGTAGTCACTTCCTTTATAACTTAAACTTTCATCTGTACCAAGAGAGAATTTATGTATTTCCCAGACTATTGGATTCATCTCTGGATTAACTTTTGAGAAAGATGTTCAAAAGAGTCACTTTCAGCTTCTAAGCATGGATAAATGGGTTACGATTACGAATATACATCTTAAGTTATATGTTGGAATGTAACATGGTATTTTTACCCTTACTACAAAACTTCGATATATACAAAACGAAGATAAACTCATTATAGAACGCCAAAAGTTGTTTCATAAAAGGTTATCTTTAACTCGGAAGGAGTGCCTTGTTTTAGCTTCCTTGAAACAAGGCATTTGACATTCTACAATGAGTTGATTTTCGTTGTATATATCGAAGTTTTAAGGATAAAAACATGCAACTTAAGATAGATATTGTTAATTTTGACTCATTTACCAATGTTTAGAAGGTGAAAGTAACTCTTGAAAACACCTTCCTCAATAGCTATTTTAAGAATGGATCCAACAATTAGGAAGGTGCATAAAATCTCTCTTAGAAATGGTAAAGGTTCAAGTTGTAAAGAAAGTGTCCGCTTAAGTTTACCTTCTAGATTTGAATGTGTGACATTTGGTTGGATATTAATATATTCACAAGCAAAGATAAACCATCAATCTTTCGCAGTCTCGGTATGGTAAAGGATCTTGCATTCCATATTAATGTAAGTTTCTTTCTTCATTTCTCGGAACATAGGGACTTTTCTAGAATCTTCATGAAGCTGAAAATTAACTAGCCATCTTCTTATGGACATCTTGCCTCTGTGTGCGGATTGAAATTTAAAAGAAACTTGATAAGGGTTCAAGTCATCACCATCTTTGTCTTTATAGAAGGCAAATAAGGAACAACTTTTTTTTAAAACATTTACTTCCTCATGGTATATGTTTACTGAAACATAACAAAGTTGAACTACATATCCTCTACAGCAACAAGGGGAAAACTTTTAGTATATTCCAAAAAAGATGTTGACAGAAAATCTGACACCCTAATCAATAACAATGTAGAATTTAGCTCCTACGATTGGGAAATGTAGAATGTGATTAACACTAATGCATTCAACGATTAAAATCCATGCTTATGTAATCGGTAATAATGGGGAGACTGTTTTATGGTTATCCTAGCGCTAAAAAGTTAAGAATGGAACAAAATAGATTATTTGGAGTACGGTAATTTATCACATCACGATGTTAGCATATCTGTCAATATTTTTGCTTTAAATACTAAAAGTCTCCCCATTCTTACCAATTACATAAGCATGGATTTTAGTCGTTGAATGCAATAGTGTTAATCGCATTCTACATTTCCCAGTAGTAGGAACTACATTCTACATTATTATTGATTAAAAGTCTCCTCATTCCTACCAATTACATAACCATGGATTTTAGTCGTTGAATGCATTACTATTAATCACATTCTACATTTCCCAGTAGTAGGAGCTACATTCTACACTGTTATTGATTAGGATGTCAGATTTTCTGTCAACATCTTTTCTGGAAAATACAAAAAGTCTTCCCCTTGATGTTATTATGGATGAACTTAAGTAGTCACTTCTTTTATAACATTAACTTTCATCTTTACCAAGAGAGAATTTCTGTATTTCTCAGACTATTGGATGCATCTCTAGAATAACTTTTGAGAAAGATGTTCAAAAGATTCATTTTCACCTTCTAAGCATTGATAAATGGGATACGATTACGAATATACATCTTAAGTTATATGTTGGAATGTAACATGGTGTTTTTACCCTTACTACAAAACTTCGATATATACAAAACGAAGATCAAGTCATTATAGAACGCCAAAAGTTGTTTCATAAAAGGTTATCTTTAACTCGGAAGGAGTGCCTTGTTTTAGCTTCCTTGAAACAAGGCATTTGACGTTCTACAATGAGATGATTTTCGTTGTATATATCGAAGTTTTAAGGATAAAAACATGCAACTTAAGATACATATTGTTAATTTTGCATCATTTACCAATGTTTAGAAGGTGAAAGTGACTCTTTAAAACACCTTTCTCAATAGCTATTTTAAGAATGGATCCAACAATCAGGAAGGGGCATAAAATCTCTCTTAGAAAAGGCAAAAGTTCAAGTTGTAAAGAAAGTGTCCGCTTAAGTTTACCTTCTAGATTTGAATGTATGACATTTGGTTGGATATTAGTACATTTACAAGCAAAGATAAACCATTGTCAACACCCAATTTTGTCCGGATTATAATGTATTTTACCTTTTTTTCTCATAATCTTATTTTACTTTTCATCTTATTTTACTTTTATTTTTTATTATTATTTTTTATTATTATTCTATATTTATTTTATTTTATTTTATTTTATATTTTTATTTTATTTTGTTTTTATTTTTATTTTTATTTTTTCGTTTTAATCTTATTTTATTTATTTTTATTTTATTTACAATTTTCTTTATTTTCCTTTTTTACTTTTTATTATTTAAGAAAAAAAATGAAATGAAAAAGAAAGAGAAGACCAAAAGGTAAACGTAAGGTTTCTGATAGTTCTGATAGCTATGAGTGGGAGCTAGCAGGTTATGAGTGGGAGCTAGCAGGTCATGGTTTAGGGTCATGATAGCTGAAGAAAGAAGGAGCAGGAAGCAACATCTGCTTTCAGCCTTATCCCACGTCTCGAGGTGGGAAAGGAACAGAGGAGAGGCACAACAAATATCATCAGAGATCCCTTCATTCAAAACCTTCACCTTCTTCACTAAAAGAGGGCTTTTTCTCATTCTGCTCTCTGAAGATGAAAAACAACACCTTCATTCATTCTGTTCATGACTTCCCAATCAGTTTCCATCATCGCCAACCATCAGTTTCAGCTGCATTTTCCTTTTTCTCATCCACTTTCATCTTAATCATTGACCTGTACAAAAATACAAAACAAAGACCCAAGAAAAACCCACAACCCACCGGAAAATCCCCTCCATTCACATCCTCACTTTCACCTCAGACTCATTCTCCATTCCAATCCCCAGCATCCTAGTCCAATCCCGTAACATTCCCATTCGTAGAACACCACCTTAACATCACAACACTCATCTTCCACCTGCAAAAGACACATGAAAATACGAAGTCCAGACACTGCAACCTTCATCACCCAATCACGCTCCATTCCACCACTTCACCATTTACACGCATCCCGTCGGAACGAAAAAACGAATTGAAGCAGTCACCGGCGGCTTCGCCGCCGGCGAGTCAGGGTTTCTCGTAGAGGACTCACGTGCGAAGGGGTGCTAGGGTTGAGCTGCGTTGACGCGGGGAAAAAAGGAACTAAACGAGGATCTCCAGTGGTGTTCCTAGTTCCCGGCAGCGGCGCTGCGGTGGCGGTCTGGGTCGCGGTGAGCCGAGCATCGCCGGAGCAGCGACCGTTCGAGTCGTGCCTGAGAGGAGGGGGGGTGAAGGTCGCGTATCCTAGGCTCTCGTCGAGGTCTGTGGTGGCGACGTCTCCGGTGTCAATTCACGCCGCCGGCAAGCTATCCGCGCAGTGGTGCGGCGAGGCAGAGTTGGAGGTGGTCGGTGACCAGTGGCAGCGTGTCGAGAGAGATAGAGAGGGGCGTGAGCCGTGCAAGGGTCGAGAGAGATAGAGAGGGGCGTGGCTCTTGTTTTTTCGAGCAGCTAGGTTTAGGCTATGTTTCACCACCCACATTTCATATTGGGCTGATTAAGTCTCAGCCCACTTCACTTCTTGCACCGCCCCTTTTAATATTCTCACTCCCATGTTTATTGTCATGTTCGTTTCCTTCCCGCACCTCCACCATTTTTATCTTCGTGCATCCCCCTTTTTTAATCTCTGCACCTCCTTTAATTTGTATTTTGCTGTTGTATTTTTTTTTTCTCTACACCCCCTCTTATTTGCTAATATCACACCCCTTTTTGTTTTGGACTTGTTTGTTGTTACTGTGTGCAGCCCATATTCCACTTCACATACCTCTAGTAACTACCTGCTGCACCCCAGGTTACTAACTCCACCACTCATTTATGTTTTATTGGGCATTTTTTATATTTCACTTGTCGCACTCCCATTTTTATTGTACATACCTGATTTACTTCATGCATCTCACATATTACTCATACACCCTTATATTTTTGTTTCTCACTTTTATCCTTTTTTTTAATTCCACCTTTTTTTATTTTATTTTATTTTATTTTTCTTCTTTTTCTTCCTTTTTTTTCTCTTTCTTTTCTTTCTTTTAAAAAAAAATTAAAAAGAGACAAAATATTTAAATTATAAAAAATTACAAAAAATAGAAAAAAATCTAAAAAACGAAAAATGTTCTCTTTTGTTTTGTTGTGTCTGTCCGGTCGCCCGCACCGTGTGACACTCATTTTTGAAAATATCAAAAATAGTTTTCTTTCTCTTTTAGTGTCTGTCCAACCGCTCGCGTCGTATGACATATATTTTTAAGTAATCCAAAAAACACCAAAAAATACAATTTTCAAAATATAAATATATCAATATTTTCAAACAAAAAATGTCTTTTTAAGAACTACGTGATCCTTGATTCTCCACCGTGAGATACGTAGGAGCAAGGTCAGTCCTTGTCAGGTTCACCTCTAAAAAAATCAAATCTTTTTTCTCAATTATTTTTCAAATATCTTTTAAAGAACTACGTAACCCTGATTTCTCACTTTAAATGAGAATACGTAAGACCAAGGTCAATCCTTGTCGGGCCCCAAAAATTTTTAAAAAATATATTGTTTCTTTAGCATTTTTGTCTCATTATTTTTGGGGAAAATTAATATTTTGAAAATCACATCAGCTTTGCATTTTTAATTAAAGGTACCGCTCTCGGGCGGGCGCGGTAGGGTGCTAACACCTTCCCTACGCGTAACCGACTCCCGGATCCAAAATCTGGTTTTTCGCAGACTTGTTTTATTTTTATGGTTTTCCATAGTTTTCAAGAATAACTATGGTGGCGACTCCAAATCTCTTTTTAAACCCGTTTTCTTTTTTTGGTTCGCCTTCCCGTCGCGATTCCGGTTGCGACAACCATCAATCTTTCGCTGTCTCGGTATGGTAAAGGATCTTTCATTCCATATTAATGTAAGTTTCTTTCTTCATTTCTCGGAACATATGAAATTTACTAGAATCTTCATGTAGCTGAAAAATTAACTAGCCATCTTCTTATGGACATCTTGCCTCTGTGTGTGGATTGAAATGTAAAAGAAACTTGATAAGGGTTCAAGTCATCACCATCTTTGTCTTTATACAAGGCAAATAAGGAACAATTTTTTTTAAAACAACATTTACTTCCTCATTGTATGTGTTTATCGAAACATAAAAAAGTTGAACTACCACTAGTGCAGAAAAAGCCTATTACATCGGTTATTTTGGACTTATTACATCGGTCATACCACCGATGTAATATTTGCCGATGTAATAAGTGTTTGACATATTAGATCGGTTGCTCGACCCGCTGTAATAGCTATAACATATTACCTCGGTGCAACTTTAACCGCTGTAAGAGATTTAAAATGGAGAAATCACGACCAGAACATATTACATCGGTTAAGGTGGGGTGTATTACATCGGTTATGGTCACAACCGATGTAATAGAGAGATGTTTTTTTTTTTCAAAAGTCAGCTTGTTTTGGGAACTATCCAATAACATGTAAAAGTCACAAAAAGCCAGATTCCAGACAATTCAAATTTTCGTTTCCTAAGATACAATCATTTACTAAATCCTATCAAAACTATTAGGCTAAATGTTAAAGCTACAAAATACCTTACATGTCCAAAATAAAACATTTCTAATGGCTATCAAAACTAATGTTTTAGCCTCAAAAAATATCTTGCCCATTCCTTGTGAATATCTTCAATTTTATCTTTACCCAATGGCTCGACTCCATAAAAAACCTGAAATATAGAATATATTAATTATGGTGTATCATAGGATGCAAAGTTAATCATCAATAATTGAATCAACTCTTACATCGGCCCATGAATCAACAATGGTAGCACGAGCTATAGTCCACATCCAATGCATAACATAGTATCCACACTCAAAGCTTCCACGTTGCCTATTGCACTAATATATGAAATTTATGTAATTAATATATGAAGAACTAAGACATTTTAGTTGATAATATGTAGATTCAATGCAAAATATACCTTAGGATAAATCCAATCCAGATGAGATGAAGATGCAATGGATTTACCATCCAAGACACTACTTACATTAATAGCACTAAAATAAAAGTCATTAGTAATTTACAATATAATCATGATAAAACACATTACATTTGTAATGAACACATACCTTTGTATTAAAGTTTTCATTTCTTTGCTTGGCTTCTTGTGCAATGAACAAAACCAGACGATAACACGGTTTATGGGGCAAATAATAATCAATTGCCAATGAGACCTAGTAAATAAGAATTTTAGTGATATGAAATTAGTTAGATAATAACTAAAGTAAGAGTTCAACTTACCCTTCAATATAAGGGGCGATGTAAATTCTTTTCTTGGATTCATGAATCCATCGTTGAATATATCTTTGAATGTGCATTGATCTATTCCCAGACTTTTGTATAATTTGAGGCTCAAGGAAACCATAAATATCATTGTGCCCCGCATTGACAATTAATTCATTTAGATACCTACATTCACACAATTTCAGAAGGCTAAGGTTGATTTCACAAAAACATAAGATAAATGCAAAATCTAAATTTAGAGTGCACTTACATAATCCAAAGTTGAATGACTGCAATGTTCAACATCTGATTACCCTGTATTATTTCCCACAAATCTGACATGCTCACATATAAGGGTATATTGCCATTGTCAACGCCAAATAATGTTGCATCCCAAGGAATGGGAAAAGGTTCTTGATACAAATCAGAAGAAGCCACAATCAACCCCTGAATTGATTTCTCAGATGTCATTTGCCCTCCTGGTTTTGTACAAGCCATCTTCCATTTCTCATGTCGGCTAGGAGGAGATGGAGGAGAAGGAACTTCTTTAGCAGCAGCTATGTCCATTTGTTTCTTCAACTTCTCTTCCATCATTCTCTCTTCCAATAAGTCATATCCTCTTCGAGAAAGTCTGTGAGGAGTAGCATTTTTTTGTTGGATAGCTTGAGCTTTCTTTCTCTTTACCTATTAAAGAAACAATATTCATAAATAGTGAATGGCACTATGACTTTATCAAAATGTAACATCAACAAAAAATATACCTGCCAAGAAGGATCCAATCGAGTCTGAACAAACAATTGCCATGTCTCCTCATCTATGCCATACATTTCACAAGGGCTTTTGTCTTTATATTTTCCAAAGACGTAAAAGCTAGTCAAATTAGTCTTGAATTATCTCCATTTTGAGGCTACTGATGACATTATCTTACTCCTTAAGGAATTGGAAGTTTCAAACTCAAAGTTTGACTACAAAATAAGAGATTGGTCATAAGTAATTAATATTCAAAATCATAATTAATGAGTTAATATATATAAGTTGAGAAAATAACTTACACGAATATCCTGCCAAATCATGTTTTTATCTGCTTCTGTCACATGATCCCAGTTAGGTTCTAAAATGGACCTTTGGTCGAGCTAAGACACCCAAATAACTAACAAAATCATAATTGCTACACGAATATTGAGTTTTTCTTCCATATGTTTTTCATGATAGGTTTCTTTAGTATTTTTCCAAATGTGACATTGACTTGACACACTCGCTCATAAACTTCTTCTCCAGTTAAGGGTGAAGGTGCAATTTTATCCTCTTGGCATCCATTGAAAGCCTTTTTCAACCTACGATATGGGTGATTACGTCTTAGAAATTTTCGATGACCAATGTAACATGTCTTCCTGCCATGTTTTAGTTGATGATAACTTGTGTTTTCTTCACATATCGAACAAGCATAATGTCCCTTCACACTATAACCGCTCAAGTTTCCATATGCCGGAAAGTCATTGATTGTGCAAAATAACAAAGCTCGCAGATTGAAATTCTCATTTCCATGTGCATCAAACACCTCCACTCCTTCATCCCATAACAATCTCAAATCTTCTATCAATGGAGTTAGGTAAACATCAATATCATTTCCTGGTTGCTTTGGTCCTGATATCATCATGGATAACATCATGTATTTTCTCTTCATAGACAACCAATAAGGCAAGTTGTAAATGATCAACAAAACAGGCCACGAACTATGCTTGCTAGTTAAATTACCGTAAGGATTCATCCTATCTGTTGCAAGACCAAGCCTCAAATTTCTTGGATCACTCCTAAACTGTGGATAAAGAGTATCAATTTTCTTCCATTGAGGTGAGTCAGCTGCGTGTCGTAACAATCCATCACTCTTTCTTCCATTTGCATGCCAAACAAGGTTTTTTGCATCATTAACATTGGCAAATAAACGTTTAAATCGTGGTATGATTGGAAGATACCATAACACTTTTGCAGGAGGACCCTTCTTCATGTTATCTTCATCCACATCATCATCCTTCACTTTGAATCGTGAAACCCCGCATCTTGGACACTTAGTCAATGTTTCAAACTCTTTTCTACATATTCCCCTCTTGGAGCATTTCATGCAATAATTCAAGCAATTCAGTGAAACTTCTATCGGTCCACCCATTTCTTGCCTTGATGTTAAATAATTTTAATATTGCTGACAAACGCGTGAATCTTGTACAACCGGGATATAAAGATTTTTCTGAATCATCTTTCAATGAATCATACACTTGTGCGTTTTTAAAATTGTCTTCTCCAATATCATCAATCATATCCTCCATGCGATCTTCATGATATACATTTGACTCTTCAGATTGAGGTATGCTTGAGAGATTTACAACTTCACCATGCTAGGTCCACGTTCTATAACTCTTTAAGAAACCGTCACAAAGGAGATGTTCTCGTATCAGCTCAATTGATTGTCGTCTAAAATTCAAACAATTAACACAAGGGCAATAATATTTTCCATTCACGAGTGTTGCATTTCACTGAGCAAATTGAAGAAACTCTTCAACGCCATTCTCATACACATCAGTGATTCGACTAGCATGCACCCAACTTCGATCCATTACTACACAACATAAAAAGCTTGTTTATACTGGCATTCAATATTCCCCAACTGTCCAAATGAACAGTTGAAGTTTATAAAAATGATTTTCTTGATGATTGAAAAACATCTTTAAATCATTGATTGAAAAATACTTCAACTAATTTCTAAAAACATTGCCGAGGGTCGGACACCTTCGGACTCAACCAACACGTTCAATAATAACCATAAGCACACATCAACAAATATAATCTGAATTAGATATTCAATTAAGATTTAAATTTAATACCAATAAATATAAGAATTAAAATTATATAAAATTTGAAAAAACTAATCGTTATAGCAGATGAAAATTTTTGCCTAGTGTGAGAGTGTTTGAACCTTCAGACCACCAAATGCAAGTAAAACAACACTTACACAGCCCTGAACAACCAATAGAGTGTGGCAGCAATAAATGGCAGCCGCGGCGGCAACGGGCGAGGTGGAGGGAGAGCTGCAGCATGAGGGCCAACAGCGGCGGCAACGGGTGCGGCGCTCTAACCAAACCCTAACCTTAGAGAAGTGGCGGATGGAGGCGCGACTGGTCTGACTACGGGAGGCGACTAACGGCGGATGGAGCACCAGCGGCGTGGAGAGGGTGGCAGCAACAAGTGGCAGTCGCGGCAGTGGCATTTTTCACGAATGACGTCAGAGACCCCTTGACGACGCGGTGTTGCGGTGGCGGGAGAGCTGCAGCGCGAGGGCCAGCAACAGCGGCAACGGCCGCGACGCTCTGACCAAACCCCAACCTGAGAGAAGCGGTGGATGGAGGCGCGATTGGTCTGACTACGGAGGCGACTAACGGCGGACGAAGCTCTAGTGGCATGGCCGTGCGGTGGAAGTAAAGTTCCAAACCAGAGAAGCGGCGTGGCCGAACGAAGGGTTGCGCGGGCAAGGGTTTACGGTGGTTAAACGAACGACGGTGGCAACAGCTGCTTGGACGGTGAGAGGCGGAGGAGCAGTTCACATTCGCATTACAGTGGTGGAGCGGAGGAGCGGAGCAGAGGAAGAAGAAGCACACGCGAAGAAGAAAATGAGAAATGAGAGGGAAAGTAGCAGGTGTTGTGAAATTAATCCGGGTACTACATCGGTTACTAGAGAGAATCGATGTAGTAGTGTTTAAAATTTGGTTTTTTGATTTCTTTTCTCGAAAAAAATTAATGTTACATCGGTTTTCTTTATAACCGATGTAATAATAGTCTCAGTATTTTCAAAAATGCCATCGTGCACTGTGCTACATCGGTTTGCGTGTAAATGTTGTAATATCTTGTTGTAATATACCATTTCCGCACTAGTGTACATCTCCTCTGCAACAACAAAGGGAAGACTTTTAGTATTTTTCAAACAAGATGTTGACAGAAAATCTGACATCCAAATCAATAACAGTGTAGAATTTAGCTCCTACTACTGTGAAATGTAGAATGCGATTAACACTACTGCATTCAACGACTAGAATCCATGCTTATGTAATTGGTAATAAATGGGAGACTGTTTTATGGTTATCCTAGCGCTAAAAAGTTAAGAATGGAACAAAATAGATTATTTGGGATATGGTCATTTATCTTAGAATAATTGATGGCACACATCACGATGTTAGCATATTTGTCAATATTTTTGCTTTAAATACTAAAAGTCTCGCCATTCTTACCAATTACATAAGTATGGATTTTAGTCGTTGAATGCATTAGTGTTAATCGCATTCTACATTTCCCAGTAGTAGGAAATACATTCTACACTATTATTAATTAAAAGTATCCTCATTCTTACCAATTACATAAGCATGGATTTTAGTCGTTGAATGCATTAGTGTCAATCGCATTCTACATTTCCCAGTAGTAGGAGCTACATTCTACACTGTTATTGATTAGGATGTCAGATTTTTTGTCAACATCTTTTCTGGAAAATACAAAAAAGTCTTCCCCTTGATGTTATTATGGTTGTAGTTCAACTTTGTTATGTTTCGGTAAACATATACAATGAGGAAGTAAATGTTGTTTTAAAAAAAAGTTGTTCCTTATTTGGCTTGTCTAAAGACAAAAATGGTGATGACTTGAACCTGTATCAAGTTTCTTTTAAATTTCAACACTAACATAAAGATAATATGCTCATAAATAAGCTTGAGAAAATAACTGTTCAATTTCTAACTTCATGAAAATTCTGAAAAATTTCCTATATTCAAAGAAATCAAGGAAGAAACTTACATTAATTTGGCATACAAGATCCTCTACCACAATGAGACTGCCTAAGAGCAATGGTTTATCTTTCTTTGTGATGGTATTGATACCTAACCAAATGTCATACATTTAACTTTAACTTTAAAGTTATCACCATCTTTGTCTTTATACAAGGCAAATAAGGAACAATTTTTTTAAAACATTTACTTCCTCATTGTATATGTTTATCGAAACATAACCAAATGTCATACCTTTAAACCTAAAAGATGAACTTAAGTAGTCACTTCTTTTATAACTTTAACTTTCATCTTTACCAAGAGAGAATTTATGTATTTCTCAGACTATTGGATTCATCTCTAGAATAACTTTTGAGAAAGATGTTCAAAAGAGTCACTTTCACCTTCTAAGCATTGAAAAATGGGTTACAATTACGAATATACATCTTAAGTTATATGTTGGAATGTAACATGGTGTTTTTACCCTTACTACAAAACTTCGGTATATACAAATCGAAGATCAACTCATTATAAAACGCTAAAAGTTGTTTTATAAAAGGTTATCTTTAACTCGAAAGCAGTGCCTTGTTTTAGCTTCCTTGAAACAAGGCATTTGACGTTCTACAATGAGTTGATTTTCGGTGTATATATCAAAGTTTTAAGGATAAAAACATGCCTTGACCCATTTACCAATATTCAGAGGGTGAAAGTGACTCTTTAGAACACCTTTCGCAATAGCTATTTTAAGAATGGATCCAACAATTAGGAAGGTCCATAAAATCTCTCCTAGAAAAGGCAAAGGTTCAAGTTGTAAAGAAAGTGACCGCTTATGTTTACCTTCTAGATTTGAATGTATGACAATTGGTTGGATATTAGTACAATCACAAACAAAGATATAGCAACAATCTTTCGCAGTCTCGGTATGGTAAAGGATCTTGCATTCCATATTAATGTAAGTTTCTTTCTTCATTTCACGAAACATAGGAAATTTACTAGAATCTTCATGAAGCTGAAAATTAACTAGCCATCTTCTTATGGACATCTTGTCTCTGTGTGCGGATTGAAATTTAAAAGAAACTTGATAAGGGTTCAAGTCATCACGATCTTTGTCATTATATAAGACAAATAAGGAACAATTTTTTTTAAAACATTTACTTCCTCATTGTATATGTTTACCGAAACATAACAAAGTTGAACTACACATCCTCTGCAACAACATAGGGAAGACTTTTAGTATTTTTCAAAAAAGATGTTGACAGAAAATCTGACATGCTAATCAATAACAGTGTAGAATTTAGCTCCTACTACTGTGAAATATAGAATGCGTTTAACACTAATGCATTCAACGACTAGAATCCATGCTTATGTAATGGGTAATAATGGGGATACTGTTTTTATGGTTATCCTATCGCTAAAAAGTTAAGAATGAAACAAAATAGATTACTCGGAGTATGGTCATTTATCTTAGAATAATTGATGGCACACATCACGAAGTTAGCATATCTATCAATATTTTTGCTTGAAATACTAAAGGTCTCCCCATTCTTACCAATTACATAAGCATGAATTTTAGTCGTTGAATGCATTAGTGTTAATCGCATTCTACATTTTCGAGCAGTAGGAACTACATTCTACACTGTTAATTATTAGGATGTCAGATTTACTGTCAACATCTTTTCTGGAAAATACAAAAAGTCTTCCCCTTGATGTGATTATGGTTGTAGTTCAACTTTGTTATGTTTCGGTAAACATATACAATGAGGAAGTAATTATTGTTTTAAAAAAAAAGTTGTTCCTTATTTGCCTTGTCTAAAGACAAAAATGGTGATTACTTGAACACGTATAAAGTTTCTTTTAAATTTCAACACTAACATAAAGATAAGATGCTCATAAATAAGCTTGAGAAAATAACTGTTCAATTTCTAACTTCATGAGAATTCTGAAAAATTTCCTATATTCAAATAAATCAAGGAAGAAACTTACATTAATTTGGCATGCAAGATCCTCTACCACAATGAGACTACCTAACAATAATGGTTTATCTTTCCTTGTGATGGTATTGATACCTAACCAAATGTCATACTTTTAAACCTAAAAGATGAACTTAAGTAGTCACTTCTTTTATAACTTTAACTTTCATCTTTACCAAGAGAGAATTTATGTATTTCTCAGACTATTGGATTCATCTCTAGAATAACTTTTGAGAAAGATGTTCAAAAGAGTCACTTTCACCTTCTAAGCATTGAAAAATGGGTTACGATTACGAATATACATCTTAAGTTATATGTTGGAATGTAACATGGTGTTTTTACCCTTACTACAAAACTTCGATATATACAAAACGAAGATCAACTCATTATAGAACGCCAAAAGTTCTTTCATAAAAGGTTATCCTTAACTAAGAAGCAATGCCTTGTTTTAGCTTCCTTGAAACAAGGCATTTGACGTTCTACAATGAGTTTATTTTCATTGTATATATCAAAGTTTTAAGGATAAAAACATGCCTTGACTCATTTACCAATATCCAGAAGGTGAAATTGACGCTTTAGAACACCTTTCTCAATAGCTATTTTAAGAATGGATCCTACAATTAGGAAGGTGCATAAAATCTCTCTTAGAAAAGGCAAAGGTTTACAAAGTTTTAAAGAAAGTGACCGCTTATGTTCACCTTCTAGATTTGAATGTATGACATTTGGTTGGATATTAGTACATTCACAAGCAAAGATAAACCAACAATCTTTCGCAGTCTCGGTATGGTAAAGAATCTTGCATTCCATATTAATGTAAGTTTCTTTCTTCATTTCTCGAAACATAGGAAATTTACTAGAATCTTCATGAAGCTGAAAATTAACTAGCCATCTTCTTATGGACATCTTGTCCCTGTGTGCGGATTGAAAGTTAAAAGAAACTTGATAGAGGCTCAAGTCATCACCATCTTTGTAAGGAACAATTTTTTTTAAAACATTTACTTCCTCATTGTATATGTTTACCGAAACATAACAAAGTTGAACTGCATCTTCTCTACAACAACAAGGGGAAGACTTTTAGTATTTTTTAGAAAATATGTTGACAAAAAATCTTACATGCTAATCAATAACAGTGTAGAATTTAGCTCCTACTACTGTGAAATATAGAATGCGATTAACACTAATGCATTCAACGACTAGAATCCATGCTTATGTAATTGGTAATAATGGGGAGACTGTTTTATGGTTATCCTAGCGCTAAAAAGTTAAGAATGAAACAAAATAGATTATTTGGAGTATGGTCATTTATCTTAGAATAATTGATGGCACACATCACGAAGTTAGCATATCTGTCAATATTTTTGCTTGAAATACTAAAAGTCTCCCCATTCTTACCAATTACATAAGCATGAATTTTAGTCGTTGAATGCATTACTGTTAATCGCATTCTACATTTCCCAGCAGTAGGAACTACATTCTACACTGTTATTGATTAGGATGTCAGATTTTCTGTCAACATCTTTTCTGGAAAATACAAAAAGTCTTCCCCTTGATGTTATTATGGATGTAGTTCAACTTTGTTATGTTTTGGTAAACATATACAATGAGAAAGTAAATGTTGTTTTAAAAAAAAAATTGTTCCTTATTTGCCTTGTCTAAAGAAAAAATGGTGATGACTTGAACCCGTATCAAGTTTTTTTTAAATTTCAAACACTGACATAAAGATAAGATGCTCATAAATAAGCTTGAGAAAATAATTGTTCAATTTCTAGCTTCATGAGAATTCTGAAAAATTTCCTATATTCAAAGAAATCAAGGAAGAAACTTACATTAATTTGGCATGCAAGATCCTCTACCAGAATGAGACTGCCTAAGAGCAATGGTTTATCTTTCTTTGTGATGGTATGGATACCTAACCAAATGTCATACCTTTGTACCTAAAAGATGAACTTAAGTAGTCACTTCTTTTATAACTTTAACTTTCATCTTTACCAAGAGAGAATTTATGTATTTCTCAGACTATTGGATTCATCTCTAGAATAACTTTTGAGAAAGATGTTCAAAAGAGTCACTTTCACCTTCTAAGCATTGAAAAATGGGTTACGATTACGAATATACATCTTAAGTTATATGTTGGAATGTAACATGGTGT
>Ga0214545_1006878_pt1 | contig 19473 bp, 11 predicted proteins | sample CNSS4metaG_FD_160064 | JGI IMG/M metagenome (GOLD analysis project Ga0214545, IMG submission 160064) | Root nodule microbial communities from cowpea collected in UCLA plant growth center, Los Angeles, California, USA - CNSS4 | ecosystem: Host-associated > Plants > Roots > Nodule | place: USA...
ACACACATATATATATATATAAAATATATATATATATATATATATATATATATATATATATATATATATATATATATATATATATAAAAGAGATCGAGAATTACAGAATAAGGAAATATTTCTTTAAGAAAACACATATAGAAATAAAAGTATTTAGAAAATTAAATCTTTGATTCATATTTACAAATATTAAACATAAGTATTATTATATAATTTTTCTGGTAAAAAGTGTAAATCTTTGTAAATTTTTTTTTGACAAATATTGCATACATTTTCGTACAATTTATACAGTTTTTTATGGCGAAAAACTATGAACAATGGCGTACAATTTTTGTTATTTTCTTGTCAATTTCTGCCGTAAAAAATAGCAAATCATCTCATATAATCTTTTCAATAAAAATTGTAAATCTTTTTATACAATTTTTTTTTAAATTGTATTTTCTCTTCCTATCTTTTTTCTTATTTTCTACCTAATCACATATTGTATATTCTATCTGATCTTTTGATTTCAAGAACCGTATGCTCACACATGAGATCTGATAATGAATAATTTTTCAAAATCATTATGTTTCAGCGTGTACCTTTTTATTATATTACATTTTATTGACATAGTCTTTTTAGGTGCTACGAATTAATTGGAGAGATCAAGGTTCGTAGATGTGGCCAATCCTATATGCAATTTTAATGGACCCGGTCTGCTTCTGCAGCAATTTTTTTTTTTTTTTTTGTAATTCTCTACATCATGTGAGTAAAAATTTTTTATTTCGATTAGGCTAACGTTTTTGTCAGGTAATTTATCTAATAAATTTTTGTTTATAAATATTTTTTTTATATAATTTAGAATTTTTTTTCATCTTTTATTCAATGAAGAATGTAGACAACATTTATATGTATAGTTTCTCAAGTTAGGAGAAAATTGCACTTGTGAGGAAACGATGTTTAGTGTGTTCTGTTAAATACGGTTAGGTTTGTGTGATAGAGAATTTCAGAAAGTAGCATGAAAATGAAGAAGAAAAATAGTTGAAGTTTTACACCTAGTTAGCTTAAGGTTCCATAATTTTCCTTTATTGAATTATTAGGAAGATAGATGTTTGTTGAATAGTTATAGGATTTTTGATAGATGAATTCATCAGACAGAGAGATTATATTTATGTATACATACACTAAAAAACAGTGATAACTTCTTTGTTGGTCTATCCATGTTCATGAAGGATAAGTGCTTATCAAATCCAAAGACGTGGGTGCCTATTTTATTCTATGTTATTTGTGAAAATAAGTGTTCTCACCCTATTGCTTTGCGAGGAAGCTAGCTTTTTTTCCTTTCTTAGAACAATTAACAAATTCAATGGGTTTTTTTACAAATTCGATGCAATTTATTTTTGAAATTCCAAAAATGGTACAAATTTTTAAGAAATTTCCACATAAGGAAATTCGTGACAAAATGGGATGACTTCATCATGAAGAAGTCATACCAAAATGAAAAGTCTTTTATTAAAATGAGTTAAAGTGGTGTCAAAATGACAAAACTTTATTATAAAAAGTGAAGTCGTTCCATCTTGATATGACTTTAATTAAGTGAATGATTTGCGTAAGCAAAATCGTACCAACATGACACGATTTTAGTTTTGGATAATTTATGAAAAATTCATCCAAATATAGGAAGATTTCAGTGTCAGGAAAATTTATGAAGTCGTCGTCCCAAAATGCCAAAATGGGAAAACTTCAGGGTCAAGAAAATTTATGAAAAAGTTGTTCCAAAATGGGAAGACTTCAACACCACTCAATTTTTTTTTCACGTTTTGAATTAAATTTTTTTAAGAATTAATCTTTTTTTTTTGTTATAGTACGACACGCCACAACAATATACCCAACCTCCCTCACACACTACTTATCAACATGTTAGGTCTTCTTTATTTGTTCAACAACCACAATACCAGTCGTTTGGTCAGTCTAGTTTCCAACCACTACCTTTTCCACCATAGATGAATGTGTCACAACCAATGTCTTCATAGACTCAATTCCCACAAGTTTCATTCACATACAACATCTTTCCTCAGTAACTAGATACTTATTCTGGTCCTACACAATTTATTTGGAACTTCATCATCAACACCTTCATCTGCATATCCCACATCCTTTCAGCAATATTATCGACCTACAATGCCGCCACAAATGCTGGAAGATATCAACCAAACACAACATGAGGATAATGAGGATAACGATCCACTTCAGCCCCCTCAGATTATACCTAGACGACAAAGAAGAAAACCTCCTTATAGCACGGGGTCCCATAGATAGCTTTAAAGCCATTTTGTGATTAAAAAATCTAAATAAAATGTTTTCACTAATTATGTTTTAGAGAATACGTTTTATTATTTTATTTTTATTATTTAACTAAATAAAAAATATTTTATTTTTATAATTTTTTATTTTTCTGACACTGAAATCTTTCCATATTGGAACAACTCTTTCATAAATTTTCCTAACACTGAAATCTTACCATATTGGGATGACTTCTTCATAAATTATCCAAAACTGAAGTCGTGCCATATTGGCACGACTTTGCTTACACAAATCATTAACTTAATTAAAGTCGTATAAAGATGGGACGACTTCACTTTTTATAATAAAGTCTTACCATTTTGGCACAATTTCAACTAATTTTAATAGAAGTCTTATCATTTTGGCACAACTTCTTTATAATAAAGTCATACCATATTGCTACAACTTTTCCTTCGTGCAGTTTTTTTCAAAATTGCACCATTTTTTGAGATTCAAATTTGAATCACACCAGAAATGTAAAAGATCCCAAATTGTTCAATAGTTTATCAATAGACAAGGTCTAAAATACAACATTATGCCGGTTTTTTACCTATAGCTGTAGCTGCCCATAGAGGGAAGCTTAGGTTATTATTGAAGGCAAATTCTTCCTAATTTTGATACATTCTTATGAGTTATGTTTTCCATGTTTTCTTCATCCATAGGGTTGTATTGTATTATATATATATTTTTTAAGAAAATTTGGTAATTTATTTTGTTAGGTCATATTTTCAAACTTGGCAGCTGTAATTTTCCACTATTGCTTTATGCACCCCCTCAATTATTAACTGTATCCCATAATAATAGGAAAAAACTCAAATATCCTCTACTAGTATACAACATCATCATCTTTATCATAGTTGCCGCTGTCACTGCCGCTTTTATCATTACTGGTGTAGAGGAAGAAGATGAGAAAGAACACTGCAGACGAAGAAGAGAAAAATGCAGAAAAAGAAAATCATTTTGAAAAGCTCTTACCGAAATATATTTCATATGGTTTGAGAAACTCTTTCCAAAATATTTTTGACCCTATTGAAATATAGATTTATTAAATATTTATAAAAATACATTTTATTATATATAAAAAATAGTACAATTTATGAGATATTTATTTAAAATAATAATAATTAATCAAAATAGTGAATAATAAAAAATTATGGTAAATTTATTTATAACCATATAAATTGTTTTTAGATATTGTTATTTAATATAAAGAAATATATTAAGTTTAGAAAAAAAAATGAATAATAAAATATGTATGTCAAAAAGTATTTAAAATATAAATAAATAATTGAAATAATTAAATTAAATTAAATTATTTATTATTTTTTTAATTTTTATTTTCAATAGAAAAGGAAATAAATCAATTTAAATTGTCATCAAATAGATGATAGACACACTTATTTTGAAGTTGTTATTGATATTTATAATTTAAAATCTTCCTACTTAATGAATTTAGTTTCATCGAATGAATTAGAATAACTTAAAATAACGTGAAATAATTTGTACATTTTTTTTACTGGACAAACATGTATAAATTTGTGATCACACATTAGACTATGAGTATAAGTTCAACATTAAAAAGTGATTTATTTTTGGGTTAAATAAGTTTTTTTCGCTTAACTTTTTCTATAAATTGAAATTAGTCTCTTCTTAAAACTATGGCGCAATTTAGTTTCTGAACTTTAGAATTAATGCATGAATTTAGTTCGTTTAACCAAATTTGGTTAAATTTATTTAATGTTTTAAATAGATTTCTCAGCTAATATTGAAGCGTTGAAGCGGAAATATGTCAAACGCTATAAACAACTTAAATGCTATGAATCACTTGCTCGTAATTGGAGATGGCAAATAATAACAGGGTTTACACCAAGGAATAATAACACTATTGTAAGACCCACGGTATTTAATTAATTAAATAAATAAATAATTAATAAATGTGGGTAGTGAAAGCCTTAGGGCATTAAATTCTAACTTGTATGATGTGGAAAAGTACTGGCTTAAGTGGTTAAGAGTACTTAATTGTGTGAGAGGACTTAGATTCAAGTCCTATGTATGCCATTTTTGTAATATTTGATTTATATTTTATATATGTGATCATGCTGTATAATGATATAATAATTGAATTATATTAGTTTGCATGAGGGGCTGAAAAACAACTCCATAATGACCTTGAATGGCAATTATCATAGGCATTAAACCCAATTTTCGTTTTTGGTTAATAAACTCTCATTAAGACCTAATTAAAAGGCAATTTGGAGGTGAGAAAAGGGTTTTGTATGGCCTCTGATTATACTGCACTTTAGGGAGAGAAAAACCAGAAAGAAACGTGAGATTAAGTGCTAGCCAGAAGCTGAATTGGGGGAGAGAAGAGAAGTTATTCTTTGATCAAAAGGAGGAGGCAAGAATTTTCAACTTTAGCAAAGGAAACCAGGTTAAGGAAGCTGGAAAATCGTACTTTATTGTATATTGTATAATTACATGAACTGTATGTTGAATGGGTGTATTTGAATTGTTTAAATTGTATGAAAAATTGGGTTTCTGGAATTTTCCCAGAAACCGCTTGGCAGGTGATGACTGGCCGCCAGGTGACTCATCTTTTCTGTGTGAATTTTAGGTTCTGGAAGAAGAACCGCCTGACAGTACACTCCCAACTGCTAGGCGACGCTTGATCTGTGCACCAGTTCTGGTTTTTAGTTTGAACTGCCTAGCGGTGATGAATTTCCACTAGGCGACACGAACCTTTTGGTTCGATTTTGACATTTTGGGGGTTTTGGGGCAATTTTGATCATGAGGAAACCAGGGTATACGTTGCAGGATGGTTTGATGTTGAATTGATGTCGAATTTCATATTATGGATAATTAATTCGAATGAAACAGTGTTAAGGTTAGGAATATTGAGGATGTTGCTGCTAGACAAATTAAGGCTGTAATTTAAGGGAAATTTTGTAGAGAAGGATCGAAAGAATGCATTGGGGACGAAATTTGCATGTGATGGGGTTGAGTAATGGAATGAAATAAGAATTATGTGCAAGACCTAAAGGTTCGCAGGACTTGGGAAAATGGGAGTTCCTGGAAACTGCAGGAACCGCCTGGCGGCTCGCGGGTTGCCGCTAGGTGCCATAACAACGTGGCAAGATTAGGTGACTTGATGCGTTGGGGAAAAGCCATTTGGAGTCAGGTGTGTTATAATGGGTAAGTTCGGAATCTGATTGGGAGTGGTCTAGACTGGAAAAATGTTGTTAAAAGCTTGTAGGGTTTAGGGTGATACATTGGAAGGATTAAGACTCAAATGTGGGTGACATGGTATTGAGGAAAGGATAGTTGATGATACAGTAACATAAATATGATTGTAAAAGATTGGTGAGATAGGTAATAGGTACCAACACATGTATTTGTGAAAATTCATTAGATAAGTTTGGGTTGGTAGTACAAAATAGAACAATGTATTGAGGCACCTGGAATCATAAAATAACAAATGTTTTCTATGAGCTTGGTTAGGATCCTGACAGTTTATAAATGAGTAGGGGATCCTTAAGGAAGTCTAAATTGCTAGACTTGAGTTGTTGCATGTGATTAGGAATTTGTGTCTTGATAATGAGTAACTACTAGGAGAGGGATTTGAGTAATTGGGGAAAATATCGTAAATATTGATGCCTGGTTTGAGGAGCAGAACCTGTGTAAAATTACCCAACAGCAGAAGTGTACTATTACTGATACAGCGCTTGGCGGCGGAGCTGAAGCCGTCAGGCGATAGCTGTCCAACAGAGGGCCATTGGGACGAATGCGCCTGGCGGTGAGGTTCTTGTCGCCAGGCGGTACCTGCAGCGAGGATGAATCTGAGATGTTGTGCGCCTGGCGGCATGTGTCCCCCACTAGGCGATTTTGCTGCTGCAACATTGGTTTGTTGAATCTGTATGCGTGATCTACAAGGCTTTTGGTGATGCTTCAAAGGTGGGATTGCTGGGTTCCTTGAGTTGTGGCTCGGAACGTATCCCTTGAGTTGTGGCTCAGGATAGGGGTTAAAACACGTGGTATTCCTTGAGTTGTGACTCAGAATAACATCTCTTGAGTTGTGGCTCGAGATGGCGGATGAACACGAGGAACTCTTGAGTTGTGACTCGGGTTGGCGAGTGTTGCCGGTGTGAGTGTGCTGGTTGTGGCCAGTACAGATGGGTCCAGATAGATTGCCCTCCTCAGTTGTTGACTGACGAGTTTGGTAGTCTTGGGACGTTGCGAACTAGATTCGTATTTGGGAACTCCACCTGGCGTTACGGTGTATGATCCATAACATGGTTTCCCGCACGTGCTCTATCGGTTGTGGCCGATAGGTATGACAACAAGTCATCTTGAAGTAATCACTAGAAGACGTAGAACACAAATAACCTGGTTATGGCCAGGTGGTATGAATTGAAAGAATGGAAGTCCTTTGGAATGATTGTGTTGTTTATATTGATATGATGTATATGTGTATACAATTTTTATATGTTTTATCTGTTAATCTCACCCTATCTGCTTGTGTTTGGCGATGATCGTGTGCGAGGTACACATGAGCAGATGATGTTGATGCAGGTGGTTCTGGTGGAGCTTAGCTACGGAGAAGGGATAGTTCGGGAATCTTATGTTTTTATTTTTTATTGGTTTTGAAATAAGTTGTAAACCCTTAGAAGAAAATACCATGGAAAAAACCTAATGTCAAAAAGAAGGAAACAAAATAAGAAAACATAAGAAAATAGAATAAGAGAAAAAAGGGAGAAAGTAAACAAATTGCCATGGAATGATCGAGAGAGAGCAGAGTGAGATTATACCATAAAATGAAAAACCAATGAAAACCTAAATTTCAAAAACAGGAAAACTCAGAAAAGTCAGACCAAACAATTGTAAGGGAAAATAACCCAAGAAATCTCTATAAGAACAATTACCGATATGGTTCCAACAAAGTGAAAAAACAATTTCCATAAGAAATCTCTAGCATCTCTTTAGCAAGAAATCCCCAAAACACTTGTTTCGCAAAATATGAAGATTAAAAGAAGGGATTTCATGAACATCAAACCGTTTTACATAAAAATCAAACCTTTAAAAGAACAGGAAATGATAAAAATCATACCTTTTCAAAAATCAAACCTAACAAAATCATACCTTTGAATTATTGGGTTATTTGTGATACTATCGTTAATGCCTTCGAGCCTCAGATTCAGGCTCTCTCCGATGAACAACTAACTAGCCGACTGGAAGAACTCTAAGTTTCGTTGCCAGCTCGAGCGAGAGACTACGCGTGCTTACATTCTAGCTGGTTCACTTCTCTTTTATGTTGTTGCATCACTCTGTTGTATTTTTCTCTACTTTTTTGCAAGACAGTAAATGATGAGTTTTGTTGATAGTGAGAGGGAGAGGAAGATGAAGCCTTTTGCATTTGGAGAATGATGGAGGTGGGTAAGAGGCATGGAAGGTGACAAATAAAGAAAAAAGGGTGAAAGAAATACATGCTCGTGAAAGATTTTAAAATTCAAAATTTTTGACACGTGTCACTTATATTAGAAGGCCACATTCTTGCATTTTAGAAGGTCATGTTCTTTCACCTCAACATTCCTAAAATTTCCTATTTTAGTAGTGAAAAAATAGTGTCTTCTTGTTTGAATTTTTTTTGCATTTTGTGCTACCTTCAAATATATTATGTACAGATAGATATGAAATGTAGATATTTCAAAAAAATTATTTCCATAAGCTATTATATACATTTTGAAAAGTATATTGTAGAAATTCTATTCTAGAAAGCTTGTTCTAGAAAACATGTATTTGAGAAATTTTATTCTAAAAATATTATTCCACAAACTATGTTCCTAAAATCTTATTACGGAAATATACTTTGGAAATTCCAGAAGGTTTATGGAGAAGTCCCTTTTTCAAAGGGTAAAATGGTTATTTTGAAAATTTAGGAGATGTGCAAAGAGATTGTGGTGTGTGGTAAGTAGAAGCCCGTTAGGTTTTCTCTTATTTTGAGTGTTTAGCCTCAAGCAATAAACGCTTATATATGTTTTTATTTGTTTTCTATTTAATAAATTAAATTAATGAAGAACAAATTTATTTCACAAGTCTTATTTTCTGTGTCCCTTGTAACTTTATTCATTTATTTTTATTTATTTTGTTATTAGAGCTCTTGAATTTAAAGAGTTTTAAATATTTCATTTCCCATGGCACGAATGTAAGGCCCAATTTTCTGCCCTAAAGTTTTAAGGGTTGCCTTTAAGCTAATGGGCCTAAGGGCTGGCCCAAAGTATAAAGCCACCCAAAATGTCTGCCCTAATTCACTTATCCTACTCTTTCAGAGTCTGCCCCTTGGTGCTTTGAGCCGCAACCATCTTCTCTGCTAGGGTTTCATGACACCTTCCGTTCGCATTCAGCTTGGCCGTCCCTAGCTCACCTTTGAGTCTATTCTTAGAAGTTGTTCGTGCTCCACGTTGGGTGTCGAGGTTTCCAGCTAGCTTTATCTAGGTACGGGAAGCTAGAACATCTCTATTTAATCTGTTTAATGTGATTGTAAGCTGTTTACGATATATTTTTATGATCCTTGAACTGGTATGTTGTTGTGAATGCATGAGATGGTTGGTGTTGTTGTTGGCATGTGCAAAATATGACTGTTACAGACATGGTAGTGGCGACGATTGTTAAACTCGCCCAAGCGAGCTCATCTCGCCTAGGCGAGGTGAGCAGAGGCTCACCCAGGCCTTCTCGCACAAATGGCCGCCCAGGCGGCTCGCTCAATTTCGAGCAAGCGAGCATCTCGCCCAGGCAAGGTAAGTCTCGCCTAAACGAGAACGTGCGGAGGCCCCTGTTCCAGATTTGCGAACTCTCACCTAGACAAAGAGGACTCGCCTGAGCGAGAGACTCTCGCCTGGGCGAGACTCCTCAGCCTGAGCGACGGGTTGAGCGAGGTTGCGTTTAGGTTGGGGTTTGTCTTGTCTTTTGATGGTTGAACTGTGCTTTATTGTACTATTATATGATGGCATGAGGGAAATGAGTATGCATGTTGGGAGGAGTTTATTCGTGGGGAATTGTGGGCTTAGCATGATCTCTATATGAGTTGTACATGAGAAGTTGGATACATATATATATGTGCGTGTAGTCACAAATTTGGCATGAGCAACAATAAATCTTGATGGTTGGTAAACTAGTGGCATGATTATGTTATGAGGAGAAACACTTTACTCATGGTTGGGAATAACAAGATGGTAATGATTCAATGTACGAGAATTGAGGAGTTGGTTATGGGTGTTGGCATGAACTTTCATGTGTGATGTATGTGAAAATTCTTGACTGTTTATATAAGTTTGGTCTGTGTCAGTGCGTAATTCCTTGGAGTCTCTAGGTGAGACTTTCAGGGTCGTGCTTCAGTGGTCGGGACGTAATTCCATGGCCCCTGTTAGTGGGTGTCCATGGTGGTGCCCCATCTATATGGTCTGGTAAGGATTCAAGGTAAGGTTGCATCCTGACACTCTAAGGAGTCAGTTAGTCTCACTTAGAGCGGACTGACTCCTGTGGTGAGAGTAGCAGGAGGCCTGGAATTCATTAAGGGCTAACCTTGCGTGTGAGGGAAATTTGATTCATTATAACACTTGTAACACTTAGCTCGGGGGTGGGCAGAGGTATCCACCACAAGTGCAAGCATCCGCTGAATCCGACCAGACTATATGTATCCGTATGAGTCGAGTCTTAGTGTATTGATTGAAGGGTTATAATATGTTTGAGTGATATGTGTATGTTGTATATGTGTATATTGGCTATGAAGGTACATTTGATTGCATGATGAAATTGTTGTTGGCTCTAGCTTACCCGTTCTAGTTGGTTGCTTTGTATGTTGTTCTTCTATCTTCGCGATGATCATAAATTCTATTGATGGGAGCAGACGCGAGAGGTAACCGTGGTCAACAAGGGAGAGACGAATCCACTGCTTAGCCTTCTTGGGCTGGACTTTCTATCCTTCTTGGGCTATCTTTAGGGATACGACCCATGTACTTGTCCGCTTTTATATCTCTCTAGGATTCCAATAAACTGTTTAACATGTTTCCTTTATTTTTTTGGTGGCATCGCGGTGTGCCTTGGTCTGTACGACGTTATGTTTAAACTCCAGGACTGCATTGTTATATTATAATTGTGTGACGTTTCTTTAATTATGCATATTAATTAAATGGGACGTTACAACGAAGAACATTAAGTTCTTGTCATAATGAAAATGGAAATCCTTGGTGACTAGTGGGTCGTCCACCATATGATCCAGTATTAAATTCGTATGTAGCTAGCAGCTACAAAAAACAAATTGGTAAAGAAGGTTGCATTATGAAGTTCCTTAGTAGGTTGAATGATGGATTTGATATTAGTAGAACTAAAGTTTTAAAGATGTCAATAAGACCCTTTCCTCAATATTGCTAGAGACTTACTTTTTTATAGTAATTTAAGCAGTTTTTTTTTTGGTATTTACACTTGATCATTTTTGTTGAACAAAAAGCCTACTCACATTTTGGAGTCAAAATGACCTCATCAAGTCTATTACGGAGAAGTTCATGATATTTCATACCTAAGTGTTGTTTAGTACTTTTGTTATTGTTATACTATTTAGAGAAGTGCTTCCTCCTCCCGTTCAACTTTCTTCCATGCATACAAGAATAAAAGGAAAATAGTTAAATATGCACCACACCAGCATAGTCATTGCCGACAATGACATCATCACCGTCGTAACCATCACTGTCGTCACCAGACCACTACTGCATAGGAAAAAGAAGAGATAAAATGCTAAAAAAACTCATTTGGAAAAGTTTTTTCCAAACAAAATTTCAAGTATCCCAGAAAACTCTTTCTGAAACATTTCATTTAAAAGCATCTAAGTGTGTAAAAAAATTCCTTATGGAAGATATTATATGCATTTTGGAAAGTTTTGTCTGAAAACCTACTCCAGATAATATATTTTGAGATAAAATTATGGAAATCTTGTTCCCAATAACCTATTTCGGAATTATTAATCTGGACGTCACTTTTACAAGGATAAAATGATTATTTTTGAAAATTGATGGGGTGTAGGAAGCGATTGCCTTCTATTTATTCTAATATAGCTAACTTTTATCTTGTTATAAATTAATGGTTAGTCCATTGATTTGATACAATTACTTATATGATTGATATGATTGATACTCATATGATTCATTACACTTTATGTAAATATTGTAAATATTTTGTATTAACTATTTGATTTGTATCTTTTATGCGTTACATGTTGTATCTGTATCTATAAATAGGGCTATTTCTATCAGTAATAAGATACACATAAAAGGTCCTCTCATTCTCTTCTTCTCTATTTTTCCTTTACTTCTCCTCTATTATTAACTTTATTTTATAACACGTTATCAGCATGATTTTTCAACCAACTAAACACTAGTGGAAACATAATTTTTCTCTCTAACCACAGTGCTATGCATGTCTTAATCCAAACTCTTTCTAATCCTTTCTTCATTTACAATTTTATCTTATATTCTTATTCTTGTGATTAGAATTGTTTGACTTTATCAATTTTCATCTTTGTCTTATTATTGTTATTTTTATTATGATTGTTATTATTATGATGATGATTATTATTATTATTATTTTATGTGCTAGTTCTAAACATGCTAAACGTTGCAAAATTTGAATTTGTGACCATTGATATTACAAAAAATCACTTATATTAGATATTAAATGTTGAAATACTTTCAGATGCAATGGGTCTTGGTGATACCATTAAAGAAAGAAATAAAGCATCTAAGCAACTAATTTTCTCCTACGACAATAATATTGTGAAAAGAAAGTTCACAAATATATTTTTAATTTATTTGATGCCTTCTTGTGTCTGAACAAAGCAATGAGCTTTTGCTAGAAAATCATGAAACCGTCCAATTGGTTCTACTCTATTCCCAGAAGTCAATACAACAACATTTGATTTATATTTTCATGTTGTGTTAGTGATTATGGACATGGTTATAAAGGAAATTTTAAAGACACATTTTATCATCATAAGTGGAACAATAATGTGAAAAAAAAAGAAAAGAAAATTGTGGTGCAAACCTCACCTTACAAGCCAATTTTATGAGATTAAGTTAGGCTTAAAGTCCACTTTTAAACATGGTATGAGAGCCATTGTTTAAAGCCTATCCTAGCGAGATTTGTGTTTGTTGGACATATAATTCCACCTGTTATTGGACCGCTATCGAACCATCCATTAATGTCTAGTCTTACGCACTAGATGTATATACCTCAGCGTGAGGGAGATGTGTTGGAAGTCTCATATAGACTAGAGATAAAGCAATTTCATTGTATATAAGTGGGTGCAAGATGAGAATATAAGTTATCATTACGGTGATTAAGGTCATTTGAGTTGTACTTGTCGTACCTCAAAGCATCTTAAAATATAAGGAGAAGAACATGAAAACACATTGAAGATGGTGATTCTAATTATGACCATATGGATGATACTCATCTTGATATTGTTATTTTCTATGTTAAATCAAATGGAAGCGTTGATCACCTCATTGGTGATGAGAGTGTTAAAAAATAGATTTTCTCATATTATGTTCTTAATTTTAAGACAATGCTTTATATTTGTTTCATGTTTCATGTTGCTTATATATATATATATTACTTTTTTTTTCTTCTTCTCCTCTTACATACTAATATCTAATATTGATATTTATGTTTATATGAAGAGTGAATGTTGACACTACCACCAATGATGAGTATATTGTCTTCTTGATAGTGCAACAACTCATACAATTCTCAACAGTAGTAATTTTTTTCTCTTGTTTAGTAATGCAAGAAGTCATTGTTAGTACTATTTCTGGTAGTACAAATATAATTGAAGGCTCCAAAAGAGCTATTGTACTTCTACCAAGAGTTATAAGATTGCATATTAAAAATGCATTTTATTCACCTAAGTCTAATAGAAACTTATTAAGTTTCAAGGATATTCGTTTAAAAGGATATCATATTAAGACAAACAATGAAGGGGATATTGAATATCTTTATATCACTTGAATTGAGTCGAATAAAAAATTTGTATTGGAGAAATTATGAGCCTTCCCTTATGGCTTGTACTACACATATATTAATGCAATTGAGACGCATGTCATTGTAAGCTAGGAGCTTACAAATAGAAATGAATTTCTTGTTTGGCATGATCGGTTGGGTCATCCTGGATATATCATGATGCAAAAAATAGTTGAAAACTCATGTGGACATCCACTTATATGAGTCAAAAAAAACTTCTTTAGACAAATGAGTTCTCATGTACTATACGTTCATAAAGGAAAGTTGATATTAAGGCTATCACTAGAAAAAATAGAAATGAGTCAATCTCATTTTCAGAATGAATACATGGTGATATTTTTGGTCCAATCCACCCACCATGTTGATCATTTAGATATTTCATGGTTTTAATTGATGCATCAAATAGATGGTCACATATTTGTTTATTATCATATCGTAATCAAGTATTTGCAAAGTTATTAGTACAATTAAGAGCTCACTTCCCAGATTATTCGATTAAGAAAACCTGTTTTGATAATACTAGTGAAATTACATCTCATGCTTTTCATGAGTATTGTATATCAATTGGAATTGATGTTGAGCATTCATTAGCACATGTTCATACTCAAAATAGACTTGTGAAATCATTACTAAAACGTCAAAAATTGGTTGGAAGACCATTAATTATGAGATCTAATCTTCTAATGGTTACTTGGGGATATGCAACTTTTCATGTTGCATTATTGATTCGCATCAAGCTAACAAGTTATCACATACTATTATGTTATTGGTTTTTGGTCAATGACATAATATTCTCACGTAAGAATTTTTGGGTGTAGTGTATATGTTTCAATTTCCCCACCAAAAAGGACTGTGATGGGTCCTCAAAGACGATTGAGAATATATGCTGGATATGATTCTCCCTCAATAATAAAATATTATGAACTACCAACATGAGACTTATTTACAGTTCCACTTTTCGACTATCACTTTGATGAATAAGTTTTTCCAACATTATGGGGGTGAAAGAAAACAATTGGAAAAAGATATTGGTTGGAATGAGTTATCATTATCTCGTCATGATCCTCATACACAAGAATGTGAACTAGAAGTTCAAAGGATAATTCATTTACAAAATTAGTCAATGAATTACCTTATGTTTTACTAACGAAAAAAGGGTAACTAATTCCAGCTACTAATGCTCCAAAGATAATTGATACTAATTCATAACATGTCTGAAGCGTGGTAGGCTTGTTAGTTCTAAAGATACGCTTGAAGCATGGTAGACCTATTGGTTCCAAAGATAAAAACTCTTGAATGAGAAAGAGAGCTAAAATGCAAGATAACCTAATCGAAAAGGTGAGAATCCTAAAAGATTCATTTGACATAATTAATGATTCAGTTCCAGAAGAACCTCAGGTACTTGAAATTGTTGAAAATGATGAGATCTCAATAAATTATGTCATGAATCATATAATATGGAACCAAAATGAAGTCAACATTGACGAAACTTTTACATATAATATAGCAATGAATATTATGAATGACAATGAGGATCAATGACCAATGATCATTGAAGATTGTCGACAAAGAAATGATTGACCAAAATGAAAATATGCAAAGAAGCATAATTAGATTTGCTTGCTAAACAAAAGGTTTTTGGACCTACAGTTCGCACACCTGAGGGTATGAAACCCAATGGGTACATATGGATTTTTGCGCAAAAACAAATTAAGAATGATGAAAAATTTTTAGATATAGAGTACAACTGGTTGCTTAAGGTTTTTCACAAAACCTAATATTGATTTGCGAAAAGACATATTCACTAGTATTGGATGCAACAACATTACAATATTTTATTATCCTAGTTACACAACAAGGTATGCATTTACATCTAATGGATGATGTTATAAATTATTTGTACGGTTCTCTTAAGAATGATATTTATATGAAAATCCTTGAAGAATTTTATTTGCCTAACAGGGAAAATTCTAAAGAGGGTTATTCAATAAAATTGAACAAGCCATTTTATTAATTAAAGCAATCAGGACGTGTGTGGTATAACCTTATTGAGTACTTATTAAAAGAAGGATATAGAAATGGTCCTATTTGTCCTTGTATTTATATGAAAATATTAGAAAATGATTTTGTCATAATTATTGTTTATGTAAAACATCGTTGGAACTCCTAATGAGCTCACAAAGGCAATTGATTACTTAAAGAAATAATTTGAGACGAAGGATCTTTGAGGGTGAAGTTTTGTTTGAAATTATAAATAGAGTATTTAAATAAATGTGTTTTTATACATTAAAAGGCTTACATAATTAAGGTGCTTAAAATGTTCTAAATGGACAAGTCACATCCATTATGCACTCCAATAGTTGTGAGGTTGTTAGATGTTGATAAAGACTCTTCTTATACCTCAAGAAAATAATGAAGATCTTCTTGGTCAAGAAGTACTATATCTTAGTGTCATAGGAACACTAATGGATCTTGCTAATTATACTCGACTGATATTGCATTTGCTGTAAATTTGTTAAGCAAGATATAGTTCTTCAACAAGAAAATGGATTGGAGTAAAACATATATTTCGTTACCTTAAGGGTACTACAAATTGGGCTTATTTTATCTAAATGATTCAAAATCATACATAATGGGTCATGCATAGGCATGTTATTCTACATATCCTCACAATGTCACATTGGTTGATTACAAACAAGATGTTTGTTCACATGTGGTAGCATAATGGTTTCATGATGGTATATGAAGCAAACCATAACAACAACATCATCTAATCATACAAAATTATAAGGAAAGTTGTAAATATGTTTGGTTAAGGTCTATAATTCAACATGTGTAAGAAACTTTTGGCTATCCCCACCAAAGATGGAATCAAATATCATACATGAAGACAATAGTGTATTGTTGAATTGAAAGAATGATATATATATATATATATATATATATATATATATATATATATATATCCAAAAGATTTGTTCATGTGAAAATTTGGCAGACCTATTTATAAAGTCTTTGCCAAGAAAAACTTTTGAGCAAATGATTCACAAGTTTGGACTCCGTCATCATAATGATGTACGTTTACATGAGGGAGAGAAATATAATATGTGATGAACAATATTGTATTAAAGAAGACAAAATGTTGTACTCATTCCTTCACTAGGTTTTTATCCCAAAGGGTTTTTCCTAGTAAGGTTTTAACGAAACACATTTTCTTATCAATAAACACCCAAAGGGGAGTGTTATGAATTAATGATTGTCCATTGATTTGATACAATTACTCATATGATTGATATGATTGATACTCATATGATTCATTACTCTTTATGTAAATATTTGTATTTACTATTTGATTTGTATCATTTATGGGTTACATGTTGTATCTATAAATATGACTCTTCCTATAAGTAATAAGACACAAAAAAGTTGCTCCCATTCTCCCATTCTCTCATTCTCCATTCTCCATTCTCCCTTTACTTCTTCTCTTTGTTATTAGCTTTATTTTATAACATAGCTTATGTTTTTCCTTATAAAAGTATGGCACAAAAAGGTTATTTACTCTACTATTTGATTAAAACACTCTTGTTAGTCTCTAAAAATGTTAGTTTTGAAGAAATTGTTCTTTCTTACCTATTAATGATGAATATCATTAGGCAATGGAAGTTGAGATCTCAACTTTTGAAATTGATCAACTAGACTATTTGGACACATTTTCTCTAGTTGAAAAATTAACCACAAATAAGATTGTCTTAGTTTAGGCAACAATACATAACTGGCATCTTTGTCAACAATGTTTTCTTTAGAAAATCTAAGGAAAGATATTTACATGACTATTCCCTAGGGAATTATTGTTCTTTAGAAAATCTAAGGAAAGATATTTACATGACTATTCCCTAGGGAATTATTGTCCTTGTAATTGCAAACCTTTCAAGTTGAGTAAATAACTATATATATGAATTGAAACAAGCAAGAAGATAATGGTTTGAAAAATTACCTACTACTCTTTTGAGCATTGGTTGTTCACCTTTACAATTCACCATTATCTTTTACTTAAGTTCTCAAATTCTTTTGTTCAAATTCTTCTTTTCCTAGTTTGTTTGTCTACATTAATAACATGCTTTTATTTGAGAATTATTTTTGTTAAATTTGTTTCTGTCAAGGAAAGTTTGCATTCAATGTTTGATAATAAAAATCCATGCATGATATAATTATTTTCTTGGGTTTGAAATTGCACATTCATTACATTTCCCTCTTATAAGATATTGGTCCTTCTTCTAATGCTATCTTTTATAGAAGACTTGTTAGCATACTCCTCAATCTCACTATTTCATGCCTGATATTGCCTTTGCTACTCAAAAAATGAACCAATTTTATGAATTCTCCCACTTAGGCTCACTATAAAGCAACCAACAAAATTCTTAGATGTATAAAGTAGACCTTTGAGATGTTTTAAAAGTTTGCTAACGGATATGAACAAACTTTGTTACTCTATCCAAAACTTTAGTTAAAAATATCATATTTGATTTATACATGTGGTTAGAATGTTTTATATAGTTAAGTTGTAGTCAAGGGGACTCAAGAGTTTGGGAGGCCTAAAACAAACATGAAAGATAAGGTCTTTCATTTAAAATTTAGTTTTTGAGCTTTTTTGATACAAAATTATTTATTAAATTATCTTAATTAATTTCATTTAATATTTTTTTTTCAATAGGTAACTAGTAGACTGACCCGTGCGTACGCATGTGTTGTATTTTTATTTTATTTTGTATATTAAAATAATAAAGTAGTGAAAATATTATGTAATGAAAGTATTATTATAAATGTTATTATTAAAGTAATGAAGTAATAAATTTAAGTGATGCGATAATAATTTCAAAGTTCTATATATAATAAATATGGTGCAGTTAATTGATTTTCCAAATAATTGTAATAGCCTATGATCCCTTGCGTATATACACTTTTTTTATTTGTTTTTTTTTATTTCAAATCTTTTTAGAATAATAATATAATTGTCATTACATTTATTTAAGCATTAAAAATACTAATAATAATATTAATATAAATTATAAATTATAAATTTTTTAATAGAATAATCTATAATTATATATAAAGCTATGTATCAACAACAAAACAAATAAAAAGGACAAGTAATTCAAATATGAGCCCGTAGTAAATAAAATTAATAAGAGTGTTTAACTATAATAAGAATAATAATACCATTATGATAATATCCCGTACGGATAAAAATAATAATAATAATGCGTATATTTAAAAATAATAACATTATATTATTATCACCTACTAACATAATATCACGTATATTTAAAAAATGCGTACACACAGGCGCGACAAGCCTGTGTGTACGCTAGTAATAATAATAATAATACAACTACATATATAAATAGATAAACATCTTTGGTGTCCTTTTTTGTTTTTTCAATTTTATCCTCTTAATTATATATTTTAAATTTAAATAATTATTTATAATTAAAAAAATATTTTTCAGTTTTATTATTTTACTGATTTTAGTAACTGATCTTTTGAATTAAAATAATTATTCAAATATAAAGATAAATGAACAATAAAACAAATAAAAAAGATAAGTAATTGAAACATGATCCTGACATAATAAGTAAAAGTAAAATGTGTATCTAACCATGATAATAAAAACAATAATAATAATAATAATAATAATAATAATAATAACTATTATAATAATTATATTTCTTATTAATAATGATAATAATAATAGTAATAATAATAATAATGATGATAATAATAATAATAATAATAATAATAATAATAATAATAATAATAATAATAATAATAATAATAATATTGCGGGTTGGTGAGCTAACTTGGCTCACCATGGGTTCAACCCGGATTAGTTGGGTTCTAGGTGGGCTGGGGCAAAAATCAAGCCATATTAAAATTTGTAATTCAACCCAACCCGGCCCGGACCCATTGTGGGTCGGGTTGGCTTGCTGGTTCCAACCCATTTTGACAACTCTAACTATGGAATTGCCGTATTTTTAGTCGATGAGGGACTTCCAACACACCCTTTCACGTTGATATATATATATATAT
>Ga0214545_1006879_pt1 | contig 19471 bp, 12 predicted proteins | sample CNSS4metaG_FD_160064 | JGI IMG/M metagenome (GOLD analysis project Ga0214545, IMG submission 160064) | Root nodule microbial communities from cowpea collected in UCLA plant growth center, Los Angeles, California, USA - CNSS4 | ecosystem: Host-associated > Plants > Roots > Nodule | place: USA...
TACTTATTTTTAAACTTTTTTTACTTTTATTTTCTTAAATTTTATTTTCTTAAACATTTTGAATTCTTTTTTAAAGTTTTTATCAACTTCTTGATCCCTTTCAAATCTTTAATTATTTTCTTGAAATAGTTTTTGAAAAATTTTACTCATCATATTGAGTTCTTATCTTAAAGTTTTTTAAATCTTTTTCTTGAAATCTATTTTCTCACTATTCCTAATTTTTTTAAACTCTTCATTTTCATAACTTTTTGAATTACTTATTTTTACACTTTCTTTACTTTTCTTTACATGAATTTTATTTTCTTAAGGTTTTGAATTCTTTTTTAAAGTTTTTACCAACTTCTTGATCCTTTTCAAATCTTTAATTATGTTCTTAAAATTTTTTTTTATACAAAATTTACTCTTCATATTGAGTTCTTCTCTTAAAGTTTTTACATTATTTTTCTTGAAATCTATTTTCAATCTTTTCCTAATTTTTCAAAACTCTTCATTTTCATTAACCTTTTGAATTACTTACTTTCACACTTTCTTTACTTTTGTTTTCTTGAATTTTATTTTCTTAAAGTTTTTGAATTCTTTTTTAAAGTTTTTATCAAATTCTTGATCCTTTTCAAATCTTTAATTATGATGTTGAAATGGTTTTTGAAAAATTTTATTCATCATATTGAGTTCTTATCTTAAAGTTTTTAAAATCTTTTTCTTGAAATCTGTTTTCTCACTTTTCCTAATTTTTCTAAACTCTTCATTTTCATTAACTTTTTGAATTACTTATTTTCACACTTTCTTTACTTTTTTTTTCTTGAATTTTTATTTTCTTGAAGTTTTTGAAATCTTTTTTAAAGTTTTTATCAAGTTCTTGATTCTTTTCAAATCTTTAATTACGTTCTTGAAATGGTTTTTGCAAAATTTTACTCATCATATTCAGTTCTTCTATTAAAGTTTTTAAAATCCTTTTTTCTTGAATTTTATTTTCTTACTTTTCCTATTTTTTTTAAACTTTTCATTTTCATTAACTTCTTGAATTACTTATTTTTACACTTTCTTTAATTTTCTACTCTTAAATTTTTCTTTCTTAAACTTTTTGAATTAATTTTTTAAAGTTTTTATCAACTTCTTGATCCTTTTCAAATCTTTAATTATGTTCTTGAAATGCTTTTTGCAAATCATATTGAGTTCTTATCTTAAAGTTTTTGAATCTTTTTTCTTGAAATCTATTTGCTCACTTTTCCTAATTTTTTTAAACTCTTGATTTTCATCGACTTCTTGAATTACTTATTTTTTCACTTTCTTTACTTTTCTTTTCTTGAATTCTATTTTCTTAAAGTTCTTGAATTCCATTTTAAAGTTTTATCAACTTCTTGATCCTTTTCAGATCTTTAATTATATTCTTGAAATAGTTTTTGCAAATATTTACTCATCATATTGAGTTCTTATCTTAAATTTTTTAAATTATTTTTATTGAAATCTATTTTCTCACTTTTCCTAATTTTTTAAACTCTTCATTTTCATTAACTTCTTGAATTATTTATTTTTACACTTTCTTTACTTATCTTTTCTTGAATTTCATTTTCTTAAACTTTTTGAATCCTTTTTTAAAGTTTTTATCAACTTCTTAATCCTTTTCAAATCTCTAATTATGTTTTTGAAATTGTTTTTGTAAAATTTTACTCATGATATTGAGTTCTTCTCTTAAAGTTTTTAAATTCTTTTTCTTTAAATCTATTTTCTCACTTTTCCTAATTTTTTTAAACTCTTCATTTTCATTAACTTATTGAATTACTTATTTTTACATTTTCTTTACTTATTTTTATTTTTTCAATTTTTTTTAAATTTTTTTGAATTCTTTTTTAAAGTTTTTGTCAACTTCTTGATCATTTTTTAAACTCTAAAAATTTTGTTTAATTTTTCTTTGTAAAATTATAATCATCATGTTGAGTTCTTATTTAAAGTTTTTAAATTCTTTTTTTTAAATTCTATTTTCTCACTTTTCTTAATTTTTTTAAACATTTCATTTTCATTAACTTCTTGTATTACTTATTTTTGCATTTTCTTTACTTATTTTTCTTTTCTTGATTTTTATTTTCTTAAACTTTTTGAATTCTTTTTTAAAGTTTTTATCAACTTCTTAATCCTTTTCAAATCTGTAATTATGTTCTTGAATTTGTTTTTGTAAAATTTTACTTGTCATATTGTGTTCTTCTCTTGAAGTATTTAAATTCTTTTTTCTTGAATTCTATTTTCTAACTTTTCTTATTTTTTTTAAACTACTCATTTTCATTATCTTCTTCAATTATAATTTGTCTTCATCCTTTTCAAACCTTTAATTATGTTATTGAATTTGTTTTTGTAAAATTTTACTCATCATATTGAGTTTCCCTCTTAAAGTTTTTAAATTCTTTTTCTTGAAATATATTTCCTCACTTTTCTTGATTTTTTTGAATTCTTCATTTTCATTAACTTCTTGAATTACTTATTTTTACACTTTCTTTACTTATTTATCTTTTCTTGAATTTTATTTTCTTAAATTTTTGAATTCTTTTTTAAAGTTGTTATGAACTTCTTCGTTATGTTCAAATCTCTAATTATGTTCTTGAAATTGTTATTGTAAAATTTTACTTATCATATTGAATTCTTCTCTTAAAGTTTTTAAATTTTTTTTCTTGAATTCTATTTTCTCACTTTTCTTAATTTTTTTAAACTCTTCATTTTCATTAACTTTTTGAATTACTTATTTTTAAACTTTCGTTACTTATTTTTCTTTTCTTGAATTTTACTTTCTTTAACTTTTTGAATTATTTTTTAAAGTTGTTATGTACTTCCTAATCCTTTTTAAATCTCTAATTATGTTCTTGAATTTATTTTTGTAAAATTTGAATCATCATATTGAGTTATTCTCTTAAAGTTTTTTTAAAAAATTTCTTTAATTCTATTTTCTCACTTTTCTAATTTTTTTAACTCGTCATTTTTATTAACTTTTTGAATTATTTATTTTGTACACTTTTTTTAGTTATTGTTCTTTTCTTGAATTTTATTTTCTTATTTTTTTTGAATTCTTTTTTAAAGTTGTTATCATCTTCTTTATCCTTTTTTAATCTCTAATTGTGTTCTTAAATTTTGTCTTGAAAAATTTTAATCATCATATTGAGTTCTCCTCTTAAAGTTTTTAAACCTTTTTCTTGATTTCCATTTTTCTCAATTTTTTTAATTTCTTTATAACTCATTGTTTTCATTAACTTCTTGAATTGATTATTTTTATTCTTTTTTTATTCATTATTCTTTTATCGAATTTTATTTTCTAAAATTTTTTGATTTTTTTTTAAATTTTTATCAACTTCATAAGTTGCTTTTGAAACTCTAATTTTCTTCTTATATTTTATTTTGTGAAATTTTAAATATCATAGTGAGTTCTTCTCTCAAAATTTTTAAATTCTTTTTCTTGAATTCTATTTTTTCATTTTTCTTAATTTTTTTTAAACTCCTCGTTTTCATTAACTTCTTGAATTATTTATTTTTACACTTTTTTTTTTACTTTTTTTTTTCTTGAATTTTATTTTATTTTATTTTTTGAATTGTTTTTAAAGTTGATATGATCTTCTTGATCTTTTTATAATCTTTAATTGTGCTCTTGAATTTTGTCTTGAAAATTTTAAATCATCATATTGTGTTTTTCTCTTAAATTTTTTAAAATATTTTTCTTGATTTCCATTTTCTCAATTTTCTTAATTTCTTTATTACTCCTCATTTTTATTAACTTCTTAAATTATTTATTTTTACACTTTTTTTAGTTATTGTTCGGTTCTTGAATTTTTTTTTTCTTATTTTTTTTGAATTTTTTTTAAAGTTGTTATCATCTTCTTCATCCTTGTTTATTCTATAATTGTATTCTTGAATTTTGTCTTGAAAATTTTTAATCATCATAGTGAGTTCTTCTCATAAAGTTTTTAAAATCCTTTTCTTGATATGCATTTTCTCAATTTTCTTAATTTCTTTATAACTCATTGTTTTCATTAACTTCTTAAAAATGATTATTTTTATTTATTATTCTTATTGAATTTTATTTTCTCAATTTTTTGAATTTTTTTTAAGTTTTTATCAACTTCATAAGTTGCTTTTGAAACTCTAATTATCTTCTTGTATTTTATTTTGTGAAATTTTAAACGTCATAATGAGTTATTCTCTCAAAGTTTTTAAATTATTTTTCTTGAATTCTATTTTCTCACTTTTCTCTATTTTTTTTAACTCCTCATTTTCATTAACTTCTTGAATTATTTATTTTTACAATTTTTTTACTTATTGTTATTTTCTTGACTTTTATTTACTTTTTTTATTTCTTTTTTAAAGTTGTTATCATCTTCTTGATCCTTTTTTAATCTCTAATTGTATTATTGAATTTTGTGTTTCTTGATCCTTTTTTAATCTCTAATTGTATTATTGAATTTTGTGTTGAAAAATTTAAATCATCATATTAAGTTCTTCTCTTAAAGTATTAAAAATCTTTTTCTTTAATTTTTTTTTCTTACTTTTCTTAATTTTTTTAACTCGTCATTTTGATTAACTTCTTGAATTATTATTTTTTACACTTTTTTTAGTTATTATTCTTTTTTTGAATTCTATTTTCTTTTTTTTTTCTTTTTTTTTAAAGTTGTTATCATCTTCTTTAGCCTTTTTTAATTTTTAATTGTATTCTTGAATTTTGTCTTGAAAATTTTTATCATCATAATGAGTTATTCTCTTAAAGTTTTTATTTTTTTTCTTGATTTTCATTTTCTCACTTTTCTTAATTTCTTTATAACTCAATGTTTTCATTACTTTTTTGAATTATTTATTTTTACACATTTTTTACTTATTATTCTTTTCTTGAATTTACTTTTCTCAATTTGTTTGAAATTGTTTTTTTAAAGTTTTTATCAACTTCATAAGTTGCTTTTGAAACTCTTATTATCTTCTTGTATTTTATTTTGTGAAATTTTAAACATCATAATGAGTTCTTATTTCAAAGTTTTTAAAATCTTTTTCTTGAATTCTATTTTCTCACTTTTCTTAATTTTTTTAATTCCTCATTTTCATTAACTTTTTGAATTATATATTTTTACACTTTTTTTACTTATTGTTCTTTTCTTGAATTTTTTTTTAATTATTTTTTAAAGTTGTTATGATTTTCTTGATCTTTTTTAATCTCTAATTGTATTCTTGAATTTTGTCTTGAAAAATTTTAATCAATATATATATATATATATATATATATTCAGTTCTTCTCTTAAAGTTTTTAATTTTTTTTCTTAATTCTATTTTCTCACGTTTCTTAATTCTTTTTAACTCGTCATTCTCATTAACTTCTTGAATTATTTATTTTTACACTTTTTTTAGTTATTGTTCTTTTCTTGAATTTTATTTTATTTTTTTTAATTCTTTTTAAAAGTTTTTATCATCTTCTTGATCATTTTTTAATCTCTAATTGTGTTCTTGAATTTTGTCTTGGAATATTTTAATCATTATATTAAGTTTTTCTCTTAAAGTTTTTAAAATCTTTTTCTTATTTTCATTTTCTCAATTTTCTTAATTTCTTTATAACTCATTGTTTTCATTATCTTCTTAATTATTTATTTTTACAATTTTTTTTTTACTTATTGTTCTTTTATTGAATTTAATTTTCTCAATTTTTTTTATATTTTTTTAAGCTATTATCAACTTCATAAATTGCTTTTGAAACTCTAATTATGTTCTTGTATTTTATTTTGTGAGATTTTAAACATCATAATGCGTTCTTCCCTCAATGTTTTAAATTATTTTTCTTAAATTCTAATTTCTCACTTTTCTTAATTTTTTTTAATTCCTATTTTTATTAACTTCTTGAATTATTTATTTTTACACTTTTCTCACCTTTATTTTACTTTTTCAAAACACAAAGAGAGACAAATTTGGACTCACTCGAAGAAATAAGAGTATGAAAATTTAACTTTAGCACATTAATTCAATGCATAAAAGTGTCACTACTGAATTAATCGAAGAAAGAAAAATTCATTTCCAGTGAAAACACCCTCACCGTTGGGACGAAGAAGAAGATGTGTTGTTAAAAAAATATGATTTTTAGAAAACCCACACAGTTGGGATGAAGAAGAAGAGGAGTTTTTAGAAAAATATGATTTTTAGAAAACCCACACAGTTGGGACAAAGAAGAAGGAGGAAGGTTTTTAAAAAAAATAAGGTTTTTAGAAAACCCACACGTTGGGACGAAGAAGAAGAGGGGTTTTCAGAAAAAATAAGGTTTCAATACGAAGAACAATGATTAAGACGAATACTAGCGCGGTTAAAAAAGGAACAAGATGTTCTTCTGTTCATCAGTTTGCACTCGCACTTTCTGCTTTTTTTTCTTTCAATGCCACGTCAAATTGTGAGAGAAGTTGTCAATAAATGGATGTTACTCTATCATTTTCCAAACATAAAGGAGTTGAAATTTTTTCTTCATGCTCACATCACAACTTGTTTGAATAATTTTTTCAAAGCTTTTGACTGATGCCCTGGTCAACGTCCCTAGAATTAGTTCAAATTAACAATATTTAGGTTGAGTCATGAATCTATTATAATGAAATAATGAAAATGAAAACAAAATAGTACACGGACAATAATCTCAATAAAACCAAATAAAAAGACAAAAAATTCAAAAAATCTAATTTATAGAATAACACATGACAATTTTTTTTAAAAGGTATTATCAGTTCGAGTTTGATCAACTTGAATAAAAAGACACATCAAGTTTCATGGTAATCAATCCCAGTAAAACAAATTAACAGACTTTATAACCAATAAACAAGTGAACAAAAATTCATTGATTAAACTGAAAAGTGAAATTGTATATTTTTCTTTCGTGTTAAGAACGTGTGTGAGAATTAAACTAATAAAAGTAAGTTTTTAATTTTTTCAGTGAACAGTTTATTAAACTTTCTGTTTTTCGTATTCTTACTGGATTTCTCATTTTAGTTTTAATGTGAAGAGCTGGAACCAGCCCATAATAACTACAAAGGCAGCAATGTTGAGTAAGGATATCTTTCTACATTTCCATATCAAGACTCTTATTTTATATATTTTTTCGAATTGTGTAATTTGAAAATTAAAAAATATTTTTTAAATTATATAATTTGAAAATCATTTTTAATTTTTAATTATATAATTTGAAAATTATTTTGTCTTAAAAAAAGAATACTTCAGGAAACTGCTTTTAGCGTATTCAAATGGTGGTGTAGAGGCCAATTGTGTAAACTTCAGGAAATAGAATGCTTTTCTCCTTAAGCAGTTGAAGATGAAGTGTAAACAAGAATTGTGATAGTGAATGTGAGTCAAGCGGAAGATAAAATATTTTGTGAGTAATGGAGAAAAATACTTTCAAATTCTGCATTTTGAAATTCAGAAACTCTCTTTTAAATTACACAATCTGAAGTTAAAAACAAGTTTTAGAATTTTTAATTCAGAAATAAAAATTAATTTTCGAATTGCATAATTAAGTTTTTTTAAAAAAACTAAATTTTTAAATTGTGTAATTCAAAAATTAAAAATTACTTTTAAATTATAATATTAAAACCTTTTTGTAAATCACAAGACATTTTTGATTTGTGGATTACGTAAGATGAGAATTTTAATATTTATAAGGTCCGGAAAGAAAATATGGAAGTGTAGGTCCGTTATGTAGAGAATGATATGGGCTAAGGGAAGCCCATGACCCATGAACCAACCGAGTGAAACCTAACCTCTAACAAAAAAAAAAAGAAAGAAAGGCAAAGCAAAACGAAAACCCTTAGCGAGCAGTGGTTGGTGGGAGAGGCTGTGTTTGGGGTTTCTGAAGTAAAGCACTCGAAGGAGAAGAAGTGAAAGAAAAAAAGACAGCAGCGGCGGTGTACGGTGGGAGCCATGGCGGCGCCTGAATCCCCTCTCTGTTACGTTGGTGTCGCCAGGCAATCCGCTGCTTTTCGCCTTATGAAGCAAATGGTGAATCCTCCTTCTCTCATTCCACCTTTTAATTCATTCTCTGTACTTTACACATATTTATTGAGTGCAAGTGTATTATGTATAATGTTAGGGTTGGGAAGAAGGAGAAGGTCTCGGAAAAGAGAAGCAGGGGATCAAAGGACACGTTCGAGTCCAAAACAAACAAGACACTACTGGTTTCTTCTTCCTCTTTTTTTTTTTTTTGTTTTTTCTTTTCAATCTTACTTTTCCTTTTTATCTCTCTTGCAATCACTATGCTTATTCGCTTATAAATTCAATTATACAGGTATTGGCCTTGAGAAGCCAAACCAATGGGCCTTTGACACCACTCAATTTGATAATATACTCAAGAGATTGAAAGTTGTATGTTTCTTCCTCACGTTTTTTTTTTTCGTGTTCGTTCAAATTTTGTTGCTCTTCGCTGAGATCTTATTTTTTCTGTGTGATCTGTATAGCAAGCGCCGCAATCACATGACAAAGGTATAATCATATCATATTCGTGCCCCGTCTGTGATTTTCCCACTTGATTGTGTTTGAGGATTGTGTTTTGCGAACATTGTTAGACATTGAGGAAAACGCACCTAAGGTGGAAACCAAGGCTAATGTTCCTGTTGATAATAATGATTCTGTCTCCAAAACTACAAGGCCTCAGGGAAGGTGTGTTTCTCTTTTATTTACGATTTGTGATTTATGTTGTTGTGTAGTCTTGATTTAGTTGTCCACGATTTTAACTTTACTTTGTTTCAGATACAAGAGAAGAGAGAGGGGAAAGCTTGTCTCGCAATATTCCATGAAGGATCTCGAAGGAATTCTTGTAAGTTCCAATTCTCGATGCTGGATTCACCACCATTTACTCACATTTTAACAACCTGTGTGGTGATGCTAACATGCCGTGTTACCGCTATGTGATGTTGTAGTGTTTTATTATTATTATTATTTTAATGTAGTGGCTGATATAGTTGAATAAATGAAATGCGTTTTGTTTACATTTGAAATCAGGTGCATGACACACCTCCAGTTGCTGAATTGGACGAATCACTATCACTAGAATTGTGGGAATGGGATTGGGGTCGGGCATTAGCTAGTGTATTTACTAATCAATGTTCATGTTTGCATATCTACTTTGTTATTTTAGTTTTTTTTTATTCTTTCAATAAATTTGCTTTTATGTTTATTCGATGAACCTAGAACACCTATTTACTATTTCATATATATATATATATATATATTTGAATTATAACTCTGGTATTCGAGAAAGTTCAATTTTTGTTCCAGTATACTTAGTTTAGACACAGACTTACCGTATATTGCAATATTCTCAAATTTCGTTGCATGAAGGGATGCTTGAGTATTAGATGCCCCTTGTGCTTCTTTTTATCTTTTTGAAAAGTCTTGATACTTTAAATCTTTAAAATTAAAATATTAAGCTAATGGTGGTAGCATTTTCTATATTCTAGCTTCTTAAATGTGTTTTGCAGTTTTATTTCATACAAGCTTGTCATTGTTTGCTTACTTCTATGATGTTGGTGATAGGTTAAAAAGGGTGACATATCTGGGGTTACTGATAATTCTGATGGTGAGCTGGACATGTCGAAGTCATCTGAAATTCACAATTTTGAAGTTGAAGGTATACTATTCAACCGAAATTTAGTTTGTGCTATTCATGTTGATTGGCTTCACATATGATATTTAGATACTGCATTGGTACAGAAAGCAAATATCCCGCTATACCTCCAGATTGGTGGGGCTACAAGTATGGTTTTGTCTCTGGTGGATTTCTAGGAGCTGAGTTGAAAAAGAAAAGGTCTATGACATCTGAAACTGTAAAAAATAGGGCAGAGAGAACTGCTTTTCATGAAGAGGATCAAGAAAACCTTTATAATCTAGTCCAGGTATGTGACCTCTTGTTGCTATTGAACTTGTTACACGTAGTGGTAGTATAGTCACTTCTGTTTATTTCATTTATGTCAAATGATAACAGTAATATAGTCACCTGTGATGTCCAATATTAAGATGGTTCTGGCGGTACTCGACTGATATTACGGGTGTTATTGGTTAGGTGGGGTTGGGTTTGGTTGGGCTGGATTGTCAATTATCAAGTCCAAAGTGTATCAACTTTGATCAATAGTGGATAGAGTTGAATTGGAAAATTTAGTTCTCAGAAAATAAAAATTGTTTTACAATTTAAAAAAAAATACTATTTTTTCCTTTACCAATTCATTTTGATACAATTGTCAACTATTTATATTATATATGTATTTTGTTTTGACGTATATATGAGAAGTCGGTTCAAAATTTAGTTTGTAGGCTATGAACTTGTTTTTCATGACGTTTGCTTTGGAGTCAGTGAATAAGAACTATTTATGTGTAAGAGCTTGTTCTTACAAATGAAAAAGATATTTCCCTTTTGTACAGAAAGTAGTAGTTTTAGAGAAAGTTAAGCTTATAGTTAGTGAGTTTATCATTGAAGTAAAAATTAGATAGGGTTCTAAAACATGACGTGGAAGACTAAGATTTGCAAAAAGCAGTTAAATAACCCATTAATGTTCTCTACTATAGATGCTCCAAGTTATGTTTGAGTAAGGAAAGTAGGGAAAAAGAACGAAAATGATGTTTAATGTGATTTTTTTCAATTTTTATTTTTATAAAAATATACAAATAATAAATTAAAATTAAGAATGTTATATAATGATGGGTTGAGTTGGGTTGAGTTCATGAGTTTAAGCACCAAAAAAATACCCTACCCAATGAACAATGAGTTTGATTGTGTTGGGTTTGACCCAAACACTCGATACGCAAAGTGTTTGGTTTCAGTTAATGGGTGTCATAAAACCCTAGGGCTATATTGTGGTAATAATTTCGTATCCAAACCTGTTGGGTGTAATGAATTATATAGCAATATATTTAATTATACAGTAATTGTTCTCCAGGAGAAATCCACAACGGGGAAGCAAGGACTAGGGATCAAGGACAAAACAAAGAAAATAGCTGGTTGCTATTATCAGGGTAAAAAGACATCCTTTGATGATAGTGATGAAGATTCTGCTGACACGGATTCCCTTGAAAAACAAGCCCATGATGACTTGGTTAAAGTAGAAAAGATCCTTGAATGCAAGGTGAAGCTGAAAAAGTTGTGCAAAAAGATTTTACAGCAGGTGAGTCCTATTTTTTGTGTTGCAAATATTTTTCCCCTTAATAAATTCGTGACCGATCACTTCCTGATTAACTTCAGGTGCCTGGAGAATCATTGAAACTGAAACAGCTCAAAGTTGTTATTGATGAACATTCATCTTCGGTTTTGTCTGACTTTTCTTCAAAGAGAGAGGCTATTGCTTACTTACGGCAAAAGGTAGTGCTTCTGGCAACCTTTTCTTGACAGAAGAAATGTATGATGCTTGAAATATTGTTGCAGTCATCTAATATTTGTAAATCTGGGATATGGAATCGTGGATATTATACTTGGCATTCCTTGCTTTGGTAATATCCGTGTTATTAGTTGCATAGTCCTCCGCGTTTTGACATGATTTTTTCCTTTATTGCAGCTGACAGGTAGTAGGAAGTTCTGTATCGAAGGCAAAAGAGTGCGATTGGCATCAAAGAAAAGCTGAAATTTTGATACGTCTTTTTCTTGACCTTTCTAATTCATTATATTTATTGGGAGAGAAAGGGTTTAGGTAGCTTTTCATTGGTTATCTTTATCAACGTATGTTGTATTATTTAAATAGCATTTTATGAAATTTAATTTACATTTTTTGCGAGTTTAAAAATTTGTAATCGAGAGCGTGTGTAACCGGATTCCATAGTAAAATAATGTGTACTCATTAGAGTGATGGATGAACATGGAATCCTCAAAAGGGGTTCCTTTTGATTCGTACTTAATTTTTATTTATCTAGAAGCTTCATACATATTCCTTTCGAATGAAAATCTGGAACATGCATCGAAGGTTTTTTATTTATTTTTTTTATTTTTATGTCTACTCTTCTCTTCCAATAATTAGACTTACCACTAGAAAACATGTGCATGATTAATTTTTATTTTCTAAATATCATTTAATTTAGTATTTTCCATTATATAATAGTCTTAAAAATATTATATTGTGATATAGTTTGTTAAAAATTGTCACTGTTAAAACATTTCAATTACTTTAAATACGATGGAAAGTTCCAATTGATGAAATATCTGTTTATATAAATACCATAATCTTCCTTTTCAATTTTTAATATAGGTGAAAGGACTATGTGGTCTGGGACGATAAATGAATTCGGTTTAGGGATGAGAATACAGGATAATGCAACTAAGTCCTTTATTCTGCAAGAAAAAGTGTCATACAAGTGGAGTTTTCGATTTGCTGACCTGTTGTACCTGTTTTGTATAACTTTCAATTATAGGAAAAGACGAACTGGTCTGTACTTTCGTAAAATTTTCTTTTATCATATTTTGATATTTAGTTAGACAAAAATTGTTTTATATATTTTTTTTCTTTTACTCTGCTTAAATCTTTTATTTTTTATTAATTGTTATAATTTTTTTTTATAGTTTAGATATAATTTATTTTTATGGTTTCACGAAAGATCTAATTTTGATAAATATACAATAATTGTTATAATATTTATATAAATTTTTTAAGATTTTGTTTTTTGGATCAATTTGTAAACCCATGAGACAATTGTTATGTTGGATGGACCAACAAAATTTCATAAATTTTAGGATTAAGTATGTTTTTAGTTTCTGAACTTTGGTCTAAAATTGGAATTTGTCTCTGGTCGAAACTTTGATAAATTTCGGTCCCTAAACTTTAAAAATGAATGAATATAGTTCTTTTAACCCAACTTTATTAACTTTTTTTAAGGTTTTGAACGCATTTCTAAGTAAATATTGGAGTTATTTATGCCGTTTGACACATTCTCGGCTCAATATTTACTGAGAAATGTATTCAAAACCTAAAAAAAAGTTAACAAAATTTAGTTAAAAGGACTATATTCATTTATTTTTAAAGTTTAGGGACCAAAATTTATCAAAGTTTCGACCAGGGATGAATTCCAATTTTAGATCAAAGTTTAAGGACTAAAAACATACTTAACAGGCCAATTTTCGAATTTTGTCGAATTTTAAAAATAAATAATTATAATCTTTTTAATCTGATGTAATTATAATTTTTTAATCTGATGTAATTTTTTTCATGTGTTAAAGTGAAATTTTAAGGTGACACTTGAACTGTTTATATTAATGTATTCTAACTTTGAAATATAGAAAACTTATCGTAATTAAAACAACTATAAATTTAATTTTGAATTTAACTTTAGGGACTATGATCTTTTTAATTTTTTAGATAGTTTATAAGATTTGTATCAATTTATCTTTGATCATTAAGTACACATTATTAGGTTTTTACACTTTTATGCAATTATTTAACTTTCATTTAATTATTATTTCATTTTTATATAATTATAATTTATTTTTAATATTTAATTTAATGTTGAAAAAATTGTATATCTTTTTATCATGAATACCATAGATATTATGATGTTTTCTTCGATGATTTTTATTTTCTAAAAATTATTTAATTAATATTTAAAATAATAGAGATTAATATTTAAAATAATAGAGAAAAAAACATAAGTACGAGTTTGTTTCCATTTTCTAACGGAGATAAAATATAAATTTTATATCTGTTAAACATTAAATTAAATATAAATTTTTACTTCAAAAGTCATCTTGAAATAGTCAATCTCACGTCGGCTCCTAATGTGTACTTTGACAGTAACAACACCATAAAGAAAAACAGGGGACGACATCATTGCCAAAGTGAAGTGATTTGCGAAATTTTCAATTTCAATGAAGCAAATTCCGAATGTGATATTTTAAACCTTACTCTGTTTATTCCGAATGATCCAATTAATTCTAAAATTAAAAGGTTTTGATTCAAATATAATATATTAAGAAATTCTTAAACCTACACAGCACAATAATCACAACTTAGTAAGATTATTGGTAGGGATGAGTCTAAGACACGTTACAATAAATTCATCTTTATTCTTATTGACCCAAAGTTGTTCATATGAACCTTCATGTAATTAAGAAGTGAGTCATAAAATTTATGAAAACCAACAAAATTAAGATTGAGATTCATTTTTTCTTGTTATTTTCATTAAATTACAATTAATGATAAAAAGCATGCTCAATCAAATGTGAAAGAAAATGAATTGCTAGCATTTCTCCTTAAATATCACTACATCCAAATTCAGTAAAAGTAGGAAATTATTCTTTATTTGAGATTTGATTAAACCAATCTGGTAACTAGTTTCTAAATGTACGGAAAACTATGATTTAAATTGTAATATCTGATCGTGCTGGTGAGATGAATGCAAACGTGTATGGAGAACATATTATGCATTTAAAAATAACTCAAATAAGATAATAAACTAATTGAACAAAATCAAACTTTTAAGTTTTATGGAAACTAATACCAAATTTTCGAATTTTATCGGAGTAAAATGAAGCTTGAATTTTTATAGAAACCAAAACCATATTTTAAAATTTTCGGAAACTAACAAATGTCTGACATGTGGGAGCCATGTGAATGCCGTATCACTAAAAATAATTAGAAATTAAAACTAAATTTCAAAACATTTTAGGAAAAAAAATATTGTTCATCATTAAAAAGAACTTACATAAAAAAGGTTACCTAGACATTTTTCTTCATGATTGTTACGTAATCTGAGCATCATTTTTAATAATAAATTTTCATATTTAACAACTAAATGAGGAATTCGTAATTGATTTTTTGATTAATTTTCTTATAAAAAAGTTTATCCAACCATAGAGTTGTGAGCGAACCAGCTTGGTACAGAGGAAGAACTATTCCCATAACCTAATATTGAATCTTAAGAAGTGTTGTGAATTGTGAACAGAAGAAGCAAAAGTAGTAAAGTCATAAAATTGGGCTATATGATGAAAATGTTACGTTTGATTTGATATTTTGGAAGTGTACTAGACGGACCACTTTGCCCATAAAAGTCCACATTTGCATCTACCACTTTCCCTGCGTTTTACGAAACAAACAACATTTCAGCTTTTAAGGTGTTTGTTTTTTCTTTGCTCTACTTTGTCCTTCTCCATTTAACACTCTATTCAACACCATACACCCCCAACATTACACCATCCTTGCAACTTGCATAATCTATTTACTTCTTTTTATTGTTATTATTATTATTAATAAGACAACAACCTATTTACTTCAAAACTTCATCACATACATAATTATTCTTAAGTAGTAAATTTAAACTTAACTTCGTAAAATTAGTTTTGAAAGATTACATTAGACTTAGACTTAAAGTTCATTTTTTAAGATAATATTAAAATCATCCAAAATTTAATTTTAAAAATATTGATCGTGTGTTAGACTTCAATTACCTACTATTCATTTGCTATCAGATAATCATTAATATCTAATTTCAAATTCGATATGTATATATAAGGTGTATTAAAGATCTCACATAAATAAAAAAACAAGACAAATTTATCATATATAAATAGGTACAAATTTTACTTTACAAATTGTTTTTGTGATGTCGAATAAGACTTGGACGCATTTTTTTTATGATGGTAAGTGGATTTAATTGGCAAAATTATACTGAAAACACTTTTTTTATAAACATATATATATATATATATATATATATATATATATATATATATATATATAAATCCATTGGATTGGAGGTGTGATAAATGAGTGGAACATCTTTAAAGTGTAGAATGAAAAAGGGAAGAGATTAAGTTCGGTTTTGCTAGATTCCTAGCTAGGATTTATAGTATATGGCATAGTGGTTTCGTGCCCAAAAAGGAGAGTGTGGTCTCAAATCTAAGTAAGGATTGGAGCTATTCACAGTGACAACCCTAACATCCTATATATCAAGAAAGAGCTAGAAACGTGTGCGTTATGTAACTAATTATTAGCCCACTCCAACTGACTCCATCAAAAATCCCCAATTTATTCTTCTCAAACTCAAACGTAATCAAATAAACACCAAACCTTTGGCTGCAACAATACCACTCACACATTACATTCAGTGAAATCCCTCGTCGACCAAAAATGGAAAAGATTTTAGAGCTATATACGTAAATAAAAATGAAAATTTATATTCAATTTTCTGTTGAAAGTTCTACGTCGACTAGAGATAAAGTCAATTTATAATATATAGATAATGTACAAATCTCACCTTACAAGTCAATTTTATAGGGTTAAATTAGACTTAAAACCATCTTCTAATATTTTTCTTGTATAAAACATTGTGTTAGGTAACAATCACAATATGGATGAAGAAAAATAGGAAAAAGAATATCATTTAATTAATTAGCTGTTAAAATATAAAGGTTATATCATAATATATACTGACATCATCTAATATATATCCCACTGGAGTTTATGTATTTCTACAATAAAAAATGGATAAACAAAGAACAGAGAGAGAGAAAAAATATTAAAATACAATGAATGTGGAGGAAGTGTTACATAAAATATTATAGAAACATACCGCATAAATAATGTGTCTAGCTAACTCCTTTCATACCGGCACCATAATTACTTTTGGTTATTTTGAGGCTAAAGAGAAAAAGGGGCATAGTGAAGACTAAAGCTTTATCCATGTGTGTATAAAGTTCAAATTATTGATCCCTTGGAAGCAAATTGCATATATTGAATTGACTTAAGAACAAGACTGATTCAATAGTCTTATTATTATTATTATTCCCCTGTGATTCACTCGTCTATATGAACCCAAATAAAGGGAAAAGGTTATTAATTGATCAGCACCGAATTGCTGAAAAAAAAAATATCCTTTCTACACATGATCCACTTGCACTCATTTTGACTTTATAGTTAGTCAACCCTAACGAAAATACTATTGCCAATTTGAAGTTTGAAGCGAGAAGAGAGAACATACATTATTCAAAACCCTACCCACTGGTTTGGTTACCATTTCATCAATCTATATATAGCCAAACATTTCGGTTTGACATTTCTTCAACACCCTCTTCACTCACCAAAAAATTTTCTGACTTTCGTTTTTCAGTTTCAAGTCTCACGGTCCAACCTTCATTTCTTCTTCATAATTATTGTTAGTTGGTTGTTTGATGGATGAATTTGCGTGCTTGAGGGATTGGGATTTGGAGGCTATTGTGAGAGGAAGCAGTGGTGAAGCCACCGCCATGGACGATCCAAATCCTGATTTTTCTTATTTCTTCTCCGACCAAGACGAGCTTCTTGATAGCTTTCCAGAATTCTCAGAAACCACCAGGGTCCTTGATGATCTCGAAGATCTCTACAAACCTTTCTACCCAGTTTTGCACCCTCTCTCACCTCACACCATCGTTACCACTTCCCTATCCATCCCCATAGAACCCCAACAGGTCAAAGAACTCAAAGCATCGGAAGACAAAGTAGCCCTACAGGGTTTGAAAACTCCCCCAACACCTAAGTGTAAAAAAGGGTATGTTAATTATTTTCCATTCAATCAAACGCAAAATCTTCATCTTCTTATTATTTTCATGTCGATAATTAACTGATGTATAATTTTGTGTTTAGCATGTTTTTCAAGAGTTTCGCCATAATTTGTATATCATAGATATCATCGAAACTCTCTAATAACGAGGTGCGTGTTGTCGTTGTATTTGTTGTTGCAGGAAGAAGAACCAGAACAAGAGTGTGGTGAAGCAGGTAACAACAGCAGAAGGTCTGGACGATGCATGGGCATGGCGTAAATATGGACAGAAACCAATAAAGGGTTCTCCGTATCCGAGAAGCTACTATAGGTGCAGCAGTTCCAAAGGGTGTTTGGCGAGGAAACAGGTTGAAAGAAGCCACTTAGATCCTGCAGTTTTTCTGGTTACCTACACTGCTGAACACAGCCATCCCCACCCAACTCGGAGAAACTCTCTTGCTGGGACCACTAGGAAGAACAATTCCCTCATTCCCCCTCCAACAACTCGTAACCACAACACTACTTGTTCCTCCAGGACACCTTTGATGGTGCAATCCATTGAAGAAAAACTTGTAACAAGTGTGCAACAAAGCATGGACTTGAAGAAAGAGGAAGACTTTCTTGAGTGGTTCGATGATGATGGTGCTCAATTTGGTGATGCTTGGATTCCAACCTCAGATCTAGAGAAGCTTATTGGACTTGAATGCCAGCATTTTGCACTGGACGGGGGTTTCACCGATGGTTATGCTCACTCTTGACAAATTTCTGATTTAGAGTTTTCTTTTTTTCAAGGCCAATGTAGATCCAGACCTACTCAGTTTTCTGGGTGTTTTAAATTGCAGTTATGTTTATATACCACCATTTTACATTGCGGTTCATGCACTGTAATGTTGCAATACCAATTATGTTTGTAGATATTCCCACATCAAACAATATTTTACTCTCTTTTTTTTTTTACCTGATTTCCGTCTTTTATTTTGGCTCCCTTCTCAGTAGTCGGTGAATCTTTCATTCTTCAACTGTTCATGTTGATTCATTTTGTGAGGTTGTTTACAGTATTTGTTCAATAAGTTCTTCTTTAAGTATGACTTAATTACAGGTTAATGTCATCACAATGTCAGTCCGACTAAAATTTTTCCTAATATATATTATTATCATTATATAGATTTATATACTTTTATTTTCTATATGATTTTTTAGTTAAAATATGTTTTTCGTATTTAATATATTTTTAAAATTTGTATTTAAACTGATCTATATCTTTTTTGTCTTATACTTTATGAATTTTAAAATGTGACAAATAGAATTTTAAAATAAGTATATATATTCAATTTAAGAATGAAACATAATTCTTAAAAATAATGTGAGTTTAGAAACGGAAAAATATATTTAACCTCTATTATTTTTTATTGGATTAAATATATTTGTATCTTTAAACTTAGAGGTGAAATTAAAATTTATTTAAAATTTTGATATATTTTAGTTCTTAAACTTAAAAAATAATAAAATATAATGAATATAATCATTTTAATCTAACAATGTTAAATTTATTTTACGTATTAAACAATATTCTAGACTAACATTTGATCTAGAATGTGTCAAACTTTGTAAAAATCTAAAATGTTGTTTGACACCTGAAAAAAAAATTAACTAAATTAAGTTAGGAGCATTATATATATTCATCTTAAGATTGAATAATGATATTTTGAATCACTTTTTTTGACTCACTCTTAATTTACCATTCCGATCATCATTAAATTATCATATCACACCACTCCAAAAATAAAATAGATAATTGAAAGGTGATTCAAGTTATAATTAAGAGTGAATCAAAATATTATTATACTTTAAAAAAAGTTTGAGACAAAAGCAAATCCCAATTTTGTGTCAATATAAAAACTATATCTATTCATTATTAAAATTTGGACTCTATCAAAGTTTAAGATAAGAAGGGATTCCAATTTTTTGTGTCAAAGTTTAGGAACTAAAAATATATTTAACTTTATAT
>Ga0214545_1006884_pt1 | contig 19464 bp, 12 predicted proteins | sample CNSS4metaG_FD_160064 | JGI IMG/M metagenome (GOLD analysis project Ga0214545, IMG submission 160064) | Root nodule microbial communities from cowpea collected in UCLA plant growth center, Los Angeles, California, USA - CNSS4 | ecosystem: Host-associated > Plants > Roots > Nodule | place: USA...
GGCGGACAGTGGCGGAAGACGGCGGACGATGATAGTCACTGTGACAAACAGTGAAGATGAACCAGACTCATGTTCTGGCTCTTGATACCATCTTGAAGAGATTTCAGATAAATGAAACAGTGAAAAAAAACTACACTGTTACTGTTTTACTACTGTTTATATAAGAAGATAGTAAGCAGAATACAAAGAGTCAAGGCCCAGTCCTAACCCTAACCCTAAAGAAAGGATCCCATACATGATAAATAAAATATTACATCTCAACAATAGCAATCATCAACCACAGTAAGAAAATATATATGACCATGTATAGAAGGGACAAAAATAGGACCCCATATATTAGTATGTATCATGTCAAAGCAATTTAAAGAGGATGTAGTGCTATGTTGGAAAGGAAGTTTATGCTGTTTAGAATAATGGCAGATTTCACAACTATCCTTACAAGAATCATTCACATAAGGAAAAACTTTACATATTTGTTTCATAACACTGTCACATGGATGTCCTAATCTGTGGTGCCAAACATTTACACTGTTTTTAGAACAATTGAAAGCTATATTCAGAGGCAGATAATCCTCAGAGATGGAGGGGCAGTTATCAAGGTAGTATAAACCCTTTAGCAAGCTAGCACGCCCAATCGTCTTGTATGAAGTATTGTGTTGAATCTGACAATGCTCATTAGAAAATATTAGTCTGCAGTTTAGGTCCTTGATAAGGGACTGTACAAAAATCAAATTAAAGGAAAAATTTGGAATGTAGAGAACATTGTAGATTATGAAATCATAAGTAAAATATTTTGTTCCAGCATATTTAGCAATGACTGTAGAGTTTTTAGGAAGTCTTACAGTTACAGGTTTAATTTTATAAAATGTTGAAAACTTATTTAGATCATGTGTTACATGATCAGTAGCTCCTGTATCAAAGATCCAGAGTTTACCTTGCCAATCCTTGTGAGTGGAGATATTATTGCTAGACCTTTGAATATGGCTGACAACATGATTGGATTCACCTTTGTCTTCCAAAAGCCTTAGCAGTTTCTGTATTTGTTTAGTACTCAAGGAAGTACTTGTGTCAACTTCTTTGGTGGAAGTCTGATTAATGGAGTCTTGTGCATCACCATTAACTGTTAGGTTGCATGTCTATTGTGTGTTGCTACTTTTATCATTGTAGTAACTTCTTTCTTGATCTCCTCTCTGTTTATACCATGGGGGATAACCATGCTTTGAATAACATTCTTCAGCAGTGTGGTTCATCTTATGGCAGTATGTGCATTGTTTCCCTTGATTGGGGTTTCTTCCTCTTCCCCTTCCTTGACCACGAAAGTTGTTTCCTCTGCCTTGACCTTTCCAAGAACCCTGTTCTTCAACTTTGTAGTTGGTTTTCTCAACAGTATTAAGAAGAACCTTATTTTCAACACTTAAAGATCCAGAACTGTTATATTTCCTTTCTTGTTGTATTATTAAAGAAAATACTTTGTTTATACCAGGCAAGGGATCCATTAACAAGACTTGAGTCTTGACATTATTGTAACAATCATTTAGGCCCTTTAAAAAACAAATAGAGTGTTCAACATCTCTTTGTTTCAAGAAAACCTTAGTAAGATCATACTCACAAGGATTTCCACATGTGCAAGTTGGTAAGGGACGCAAGAAGTCCAGCTCCTCCCACAATTTCTTTAATTCCTTTAATTCTGTAAAATACTGGGTTATGGTCCTTTCTCCTTGCTTGATGGAGTGAATCTCCTGGAAAAGATCAGAAATTTGAAAATAGCCCCCTTAAGAAAACCTTTCTTTTAGTTCTTTCCAGAGTTCCTTAGTAGAATCAATGTATAGGACACTCTCAACAATATCAGGAGAAAGAATCCTCATAATCCATGACAAAATCATTACATTACATCTTTTCCATATTTCGTATATGGGATCATTAGGAAGGGGAGTCTTGATGCTCCCATTGACAAACTTCAACTTATTTTTGATCAGCAGAGCACGCTGCATATTCCTGCTCCATGAGAGGTAATTAGAATCATTCAAATTAGTGGAAACTAATGCCAAACCTGAATTTTCTCCAAGGTGTAGGTAATAAGGGCTGGTGGGTATGAGAGCTTGATCAAGATCAGTGTTGTGCGTTCCATGGTTGGTGCTCTCAGTCTTGACCACGTCTTTATTGTCCATCTTCAAGAAAGATGCCAAGAAACCTCGAGCCTAGTGTGGATCAGAGTGCAACAGAGGCAGAGCAGGTTAAAAACCTGCTCTGATACCATATTGAACTCGCTGGACAGGGTTTCCCATTATCTCCATGGGACGTGAGCAAGGAGCAGAGAAGAGAAGAGAAGGTGGGATGCAGAGATGGTAGAGAAACAAGGAAGAGAAAGCATAGCAACGTAAGTAAGAAAAACTAAACTTTTATTCTTCTGTAAAATTTCTGATACAATGGAGAAAATGAAAACCTATCTTTAAATAGGTTTAGGGGAAACAGAAAACAACCCTAATAACTGATTTGGATCAGTTATTAGTAACTAACCCTAAAACAGAAAACCTAAGGGGTTCAATACTATTGTTAACTATTTAGACCACATTTCAATATCTGAACTTCTAGTTGGCTAGGGGTGTGAATTCCTGTTGGCAGTGAATTAGTCTTCTTTATTGATAGAATTTTGGAAGAAAATGTAAACTTTGACCAAATAGGATAATTAGCTAAGTAAACAAATCCCAGAGTCTCTAATCTCTATTTCACCCTTCTTCCATCTACTTATCTCTACTTTTTCTCAGCAATCTAGTTCCTAATATGGTTCCGTGTATTTTCTAGGGATGGCTTATATTGACTCTTACTCTTCTCACTTTCAAAGACACTGATTTCATATTCTCTACTTTTAGTTTACAAGGAAAAGCTACCTGGAGTGCCATGGTCCTGATCTTTGAGTTTTGGTTCGAAAAAGCAAGAAACAGGCTGAGCAATATCACCGATTATATAAAGTATGGTATATAAATTCTATACCAACACATTTTCCTTTCTTAGTATCGAGTTCTTGTTTTGCATATACTTATGGTCTTGATGATTATTATACATATGCTTTTCTGTCTCTCTCTGTTTGCTTTTGGTATTCTATGCTGGATCATCTATGAATTGTGCGCTATATTTGATAATATGATCAAAATTTGTAGGAACCAATTCCTATGACTCAACTTGTCAGGGAAGTTGGTGCGGTAATGCAGGAATTTACTTTGTCTGTGTAATTATTTCCTAGTAAGCTGTAGTCTTACCTTTGAAATTTACCTTGTCAACTCAGTATACAAGTTTATTTTATGCATATATATAAATCAATTACAATTTGATATCTTAAATGTGAGTGATTTATGGCTCTGATTTTTTGTTTTTTTCTTCCTTCACCCCTTGGCAGCATTTCTTAGCTATGGATTTTCGCACTAACTTTCAGACGAGTATTTTTCAATAAACTCTAATTTTCAAAATTCTCAATTCCAGTTTTGTGGGGCATTACTTGTTGTAATTAAATGTGGAAGAAACTGATATGCCAAAATCTCAATTTTCATTAACTTCTGGAAGCTAGAAGCATAATTATAAATGATAAGTCTTTGGAAAAGGGAAGCTTGGAATAAGTCCAAGTGCAAAGTACATAAACACAGAAATAATAAATGGCTTTTCTGAACAGAGTTGTGATGCATATGATATTTTAAGTGATACGTAAATGGTATTCTGCATTTATTGAGAAAAAGGTCATTTATAGGTTGCAATACATAAGCCGAAGAACTTTTGATTAAAATTTTATACATCGTATTGAGGAAGCTTTTTCGGTGTGGAATATCAGATGATAATTACTCATGTCTGAAAGAAAGTTTGTATCAACTAATATTAGAGCGAGGGTGTGGTAAAGAGATTATGTTAGAGTCTTATAAGATGTTTTGAGACTAAGTGACTTGTTTCACAATAGGAAGCTAGACTTTGCTTGGAAGACTTGAGTATCAGAAAGGCAATGAGGAAGTTGCACTTCATGTGTTTGAAGGAATAGATATTGCTACCGTTGTTCCCAAGATTAAAGTTTCTATATCTAGAAGATTTGAGCCTAATAAACGCAGTTCTCAAAGTGATGCTCAGCCTCCTATGTCAATGCATGTTGTTACTTTAATTCTTGAAGCTATCTTTCTCAAGGCCAAATCGTTGTAGGCTCTAGGAAGGTTTCAAGGTGTTTCTTTCATCCTTTTAGTTCTCATTTAACCATATCCATGCATACTAACCTAATGATCTTGCACTGTCTCTGGTTTCGGAACATTCGAATCCTTTCAACAATAAATATATCAATATCAGTTAGTTTAAAGTCTATGGTTTTTCTTATTTGCAGATGTTGCTCGGTCATGCAAGACAATTTTAGACACTGTTGAATCAACTTTACCAGAAAGTTGGCCTGAAAATTTAGTTTCGGAATGTAAACTGCAAGAGACAGTGACAAATGTTGTGGAACTGCTTCCAGAGTTGTGGAAGCTTACAGGTTCTCCTCAAGATGTGATCTCATCGTTTAGGAGGGCTCTGTTTATCATTGAAATCTTGGCATTAAAGCCACTGCAAGAATACAAAAGAATACAAAAGGTTATTTATACGTAAGTGTAAAGTACATAAATTGATTCTTCTGGTAACGATTAAGAGTCTATAAATAATTTATTCAACTCATCAAAATAGTGCATAAAGGACATTCTGTTAAAACATACAGAAAGTTGTATAACATCTCCTAAAAAGAATTGATGCCAGCTTAAAGAGGGAGCTATACTACTGGCATGCCTATTATGTGGGTTTCTCCTATTATGTCTATAGTTTATCTGCATGTGCCTATTATGTGAGTTGCTCCTATTATGTCCATAGTTTAACTGAAGGTGATGGTAAATTGTAAAACAAAACTTGACACATTTTTAACATACCTCTGTGCTACTCACCCTTTTCACTCTAATTCTAGAGAACCTCTTTCACCCTTTTGTGATTGAACTACTGATTATTTTTACAGTTACAAAAAATTAATTAGGTTTAGTTATTGGCTCCACATTCAAAGGCTATTTGTCTCAGGTACTATTGATACTATTTTTACAGTTACAAAAATTAGGTTTAGCCACTTCTTTTCAGGTTTACTATCAATCTAGGTTTTCTGCTAAAATTGTTATTTATCCATTTATTTTCAGGTTTACTATCAATCTGAGCACTTTTAAGACAAAAACAAAGACTATGTTGTTCCTGAACATCAAGAGATGCTAAGTTCTTCCAAATTTTCATGAAGGATGACACTGAATATGCTGAGAATAATGGTATGTTTTTCATAGAATGGTATGTTTTTCATAGAGACATCTGCAAAGACAACAAATAATATAAATAACTGTGGCCGATTAAGATCTAAAAGTTCAGGTGTTCATTTGAAAATAGTAAAATGTCGAGCAATCATGAGAATGTGTATTCTTTCACTGCTCTGGTTGTGATATTGGTGTTTAAGTCTTTTTTATCTGAATATCAACATTGATATCCCCTTTATAGATATTGCTTATTTATGTTAATCCACTATTCTTCTTTGACCTAAGTAGTTAAACTAGGATTGATAACCTTGGAGAATGTCTTTTTAGATTTGAGTGCATATTATATGACTTTAATGCTTGTTTGGTTTTTGCAAATAGGAAACTGATATAATTTTCACCTTTTTCAATATTTTAGCATCTTCTAGACTATTATTATAATAATAATAATAATTTTTTAGTATTTTAGCATTTTCTAGACTATTATTATAATTATTATTAGGGGCAAAATAGAGAACTAATAGAACTTGATTTCATGCTGGTGGTTAGAGTTATAGAGTTAGTATAATAATAATTAAAAAATATATTTTGGAATTTTAAAAAATTTAAAAAATATTTCAAATATTTTTTGACAATTTTTAATTGTTAAAATATGATATATTTTGTGGTGATTTTTAACCGTAAAAAATATGATATATTTTGTGATAATATATTTTATGGTAATTTTTAACCGTCAAAATATGATATATTTTGTAGTAATTTTTAATTGTCAAAATATGATAAAATATAATCAAATTAGACTACATTTTGTTGTAATTTTTTAATCATTATTGTTTTTTTACAATAATATTAGTAGTTAGAATATTTTTATCACAAACTATTTTTGATATGTGTAATTATGACGGTGAACTGTAAAGAAAAAATTTTTTCAAACCATTTTTAACGGCTCAATCTTATAATTTTAACCTTGATAAATAATCACATCTTTTATAGTAGTGTGACTAGGGTGACCAAGGGGCTGAGGCATAGTCCCAAGGGGGCTTCTCCCTGCATCCCAAAGCATTTCTCCTGTACCCCAAAAGTTTTTTTATTTCCAATTTTGCCCAAGTTAAAAGTTAAATCAAGAAAGAGAGAAAACGGTACAAAAATTCTTACCTGCACTGCACCCCCTGCACCCCTGCACAACCAGCGAATCTCTGCACCCCAAAAGATTCTTTGATTCTTTGACCTAAAAAACACATTTAAAAGAGGTTCTCTTTTATCCGCTTCCTCTCCCTCCTTCTTTGCCTTCATTTCTTCATTTGTGGAGAAGATCATCGAGCAGCAGCATCAGCAAGCACCAACCTGAGTTCGTGACGACACTGAGAGCCATCCTTCCTGCAGTTAATCCACACACGTCTTCTTCCAGTTAAGTTTTCTCAAATTTGTAATGTTTTTTTCGTGTTTACAGTGATTTATGAACCTATATCCATGTATATATATTGTGTTATGAAACGGAATACCAAAGCCGTTTCATCTTTTTCAGAAACGGATTACAAAAGTCGTTTCTGGCATTTTATGTGAAATGGAATACAGAAGCCGTTTCATGTTTTTCCGAAACGGATTACAGATGCCGTTTCGTGTATTGTTTATGTGAAACGGATTACAGAATCTGTTTCATGTTTTTTTCTAAACGGATTCTGAAAGCCGTTTTGTATTTAGTGTATTTTTTATATGAAACGAATTACATAATCCGTTTCTACACTTTCAGAAACGGAATTTCTTTTTGTAAATTTCTATTGTTATTTCTTTTTATTTTATATATTTTTTTTTCTTGTCCTCCTTCATCGTTCCCTTCAACCCAATCACCGCTATTCTTTCTCTGTCTTAAACGACAATGACACCGCATATCCAGAACCCTTACTAGCTGAAGCGTAGTTGACGTCGACGCCACCATCTTCCCTCCGTAAGTAACCAATGAGGTTTCTCCCCAAATCTCCACTGACTTTATAGACATTTGCACTTATTTTTTATTATAAATATATTTAATTAGCATTTATATTATAAAGATTTTTTATATGTTTTATGAGTATTTTCTTATTTTGTAATAATTATATAGGATTTGACAAATATCAACACTAATAATATATATAAATCAAATTTGAACTCAATAAAAGATATTACATAGATATATTTGAATACCATTGTTTGAACAAAATTAGGCTTAGCATATTATAACATTTTTAATACGCACATTCAATGCTAAGACTTGTCAATTTATAATATAAAACTATCCTCATATATGCAGTGTTTTTTTCTTATGTATTTAACCTAAGTCTTGGCACATTACCCTTTTCGAAGTACAACTTGGCATGAACCGCAAATACCAAGTAAAAAGAGTATATTTTACGTTGACAATTGATGCAATGTCGTTCGTTCAACGGTTGGAGTGTAAACCTAAGTATGTTATTATTCGACAAAACGTTAATTAGAATATTTTTAAATAAATTTTTGAAAAATAAATTTAATTATAAAAATAAATTAAACTAAATGATAATTAAACTTTAAATTAGATAAAAAACAAAAACGAAATGGCTAGGACACAAGGAAATTTATATTGGATTGTAATGTTTCAAACTTTGAATTATAGATATGGCTACGACACGAGGAAATTTATCTAGACGTGATTCACATGATGCACTCGAGAGTTTCACACAGGGTGCTGCACGGAAGAGACCCACAGCTTCAGCTCGTAGAAGGGGTCAGCACGAGGCTAATGTTGTTCAGGATGATGTTGTTGAGCATGAGGTTTTTGATGTTCCTCAGGACGAGGAGTAGGGGATTGATAACGATGGTGCAGGATTTCCAGGTGGTCCATCTGATACATCTTTATTGACTCGGTACTAGGATCATGTTGCCCGCATGATATGGGATGGTCAGGTAAGTAAGAAGTTTTTATAAATGTTTAATTTTATTGTTGTTATGTATTTTTGTTCTTTTTTGTTTCTTTTATGTTAGGATCGAGTTGTGAAAATAGTCTCCCATATTAAAAAAGTGAAGAAATTAGGACGTCCTCACCCTTCTGTTCTCCCATTTGTGGTAGCTTCTGGATTATCGCCTCTTTGCGATATTTTATATGAATATACCGATCTTGGGTTAGTATTGGGTTTCGTGGAGAGATGGCATCCCGAGACTAATACTTTTCATCTACCCATTGGGGAGATGACTATCACTTTAGATGACGTTTGGTCGCTCCTCCATCTTCCCATCACTGGAAATTTTTGCTCCACTAAAAATCTTGAATATGAAGATTCAGTTGAGATTTTGATGACACTTCTTGGTGTTGATCGGGCCATGGCTTGTGAGGAGCTGAATCAAAGTCGAGGTGCACAGGTCAGACTTAGCTGGTTAAGAGAGTTGTATGATAGCTGTTGTGATAACGAGCTATGGGAGTTTGCTGCACGTGCATATCTTCTTTACTCTTTCCAACTCTAGAGCAAGGAGTTCTAAGGCACATCTAGAAATATTTCCCACTAATCTTCTATAACTCAATGCCTTGTAAGAGTCACTGATCAAATTTATACTTCTTTCAAAAGACGCCTTAATTTCGTTATGTTGCAAGATAATAATGTTGTGAATTCCATCCCAACACGAACAAAGGTCTCCCATACTACTTCCAAGAACTTTCTTCAGACTCCAGTGAGCAGACTCAACCTTAGTACAATTTATACAAGGAAATCATATAAACCATTAATAAAAAAATTTAATCAATAGCAAAATGCAAACATACCTGTTTGATGTTGTATTCCCTAAATGCATAACTTTGTTCGTCCATGCCTTCACAAAGAATTTCTTGTAAGGAATGATCCACGAGTCATTAACATATTCAAAGAATACAGGCCATGACTGGCAAACAAGCTCAAGACGATTAACACAATCGTTAAACTTTAATTCATCTTTATAGTCCATGACATTCTCCCAGGCTTGCAGTACAACATCCCATGTATCAACAGAATTCACTAACATTTTGCACTTTGCCTGCACATTATTTTGAATATGGAAACGACATAGAAGATGATAACATTCAGGGAACACAATGCCAATAGCATTCATTAGAGCCAGATCCCTGTCAGTTACAATGACTTGTGGACTACCCTCAGACGTCATAAATAGACCTCTTAGCCTTTCAAGAGCCCAAATGAAATTATTTTGCTTTTCACTAGATAAAAATGCAAACGCGGCTGAGAAAATTAATCCTGTTGAGGTCACACCAACAATCTCAAGCAATGGCAACCGATATTTGTTGGTTTTGTAAGTAATATCCATTAAGAACACAATATTGAATGAATTTAACAACTTCACAACATCAGGATGGGTCTAGAACAGATCGCTAACCACATCAGATTCATCAAGACATCTACTAAAATGGATGTAGTGATCACGTTCCAACATCAACATTAATTGTTGTAACTCAGTCCTTGAACCTCTTATTGAACGTTTGTACCTATATCTTGCATTATACACTTGCTTCAGAGTTGTAACATTACACTCATCTTTTTCTTTGAGAGTGAGAAGTATATTTGCAGGTTTTACTTGACTTTTAGTCATATCAACAAACAATGACTGTTCAGTAGACTTCAACCTACCCGCACAGGGGTGACCAACTAGAGTAGATGAGACATCGTGATTATGGTAACCACATTTTACGTTCAACACCCATCCCTCCCCTTCAGAGATGGGTCTCCCTCTCAATCTAAAGGGACAATCACATTTTCTTGTCCTAGATAAAGTCGGTTCTGCATCACATTTGTATTTCTATATTTTCCACCTCTTTCACAACCTAATAATACATGGGTCTTTCTTCCTGGTTGTCCATTATATTTATCTGATCTTAGAATAATAACAACAAATCCAAGATTATAAGCAACCCCTCTAACCCACTTAATTAAATCTTCACGTGTTGGAAAGATATCATCAGTTGTAAAATTAAATGTATAATCTTGTTTGCAGATATCATGAACAAAATCAGAAAAGTCTAACATGAGACTACAATTTAGTTGAGAATCCACTTGAGAATCCAAGAAACTCAAATAACTAAAATGATGATCTTCCATAATGAGCTATAATAAAAAAATAAAATATTTTAATACGTCAAACAACCCCATCAAGGGCAACTACATAATAACAGATAAGAATATTTAAAAACAATGCAATTAAAAAACAATGCAACACGTATCAGAGAAAAGAATGCAACACGGCACCTCAATCGAGTGTCTCACCTATTACACAACACACATTACATATGCAAAGTAAAGTTCTCGTATATATCCAAAGTTCTCAGACAAACACGAAGTGAGACAAAAATTTTGCCAAAGTTTAATCAATTTCAAAACTGTTCCAGTCAATTCACATTCAAAAACTCACATTGAAAACTGATTGCATGGTGGTGATATTCAAAACTGATTGCATGATTCACATTCAAAAATTCACCTCACTCAAGCACACAATATACACTCACTCACAAACTCACACACACCACTACACTCACTCACCAACACACTCTTCCACCGTTTTCACCCGCTTTCACCTATAAATTAATTAAGGGTATAATAGTAAATTTTGGGAGTACTAAAGAACCCTTGGAGGTGTAGGGAGAAGCGCCCTAGTCCCAACGGGGTCAAGACATATCGGGCCAGGCACACAAGGCACAAGGCCTACGAAATATAAAACTAAAAGTAATAAAAAGATATATTAAAATGTAAAACAATAATAAAAATTATTAAATATAGTGTAAAATATTTGTTAATTATTGAAATTCGACTTTTTATAAATTAAACTATATAAAATTATATATAATCCAATAAATATTAAAGATATTATAGTAATTAAATGTAATTTTAATATTAAAATAAATAATAAGAAATAAAATAAAACTACAAATAATAAAATATATATTAAATTAAAAAAAATAAAAAAATCACTTATAATTTAAATTTTAAATAATAAATTAAATTTTAAACAATAATAAATTAAATTATAAAGTATAATTTACAACATATATTTAAAAATAGTTTAAAGATAAAAACATATTTAATCTATTAAATAATTATTACAAGAATACAATTATTTGAAACATGGTCTTTGAATTTAATAACTAAAATATAAATATAAATGTATTTTTTTATCACATGCCATTTACTAGTACGTGAATATTGATAATTAATTCATATTTATAAATAAATTTATTTAATATAAAATGTAACACCCCATTTAATTAATAACGTAATTAAATGAAGCGTCACACTAGGATAATATCGTAGCCCAGTCACGGAGATTAAAAGTAACTCCATACAAATATCGAAAACGAGTAACAGAGTCAAACTGAGCTAGGTACAAATATTCTATAGTAATCAATTTGGGAATTTAAAGGGCAGAGATACTACATGGGCCGTGGCCCTAAAAGAAAATCTACAAAACCGGATCCAGCCCAAGCGGGCTACGCAGCGGAGTCATCATTTCCCTGTTGACCGCGAGAACCTCTCGCCTCTGCTCACATCAATAAATTGATGATCATCGCAAAAGAGAAGAATCACATACAAGACAATCAAACAAGCAAAGGGTAAGCTAGAGCCAAAAAGATTTTATCATGCAATCAGATATGCCTTCACAGTCCAATATACATATATCATCCAAGCATGTTATGACCTTCCAATCAATACACTAAGACTCGACTCGACTCATCCAGATACATATAACCTGGTCGGATTCAGCGGATGCTCGCACTTGTGGTGGATACCTCTGCTCACCCCCGAGCTACTCACCCCCGAGCTATGTGTTACAAGTGTTACAATGAATCAATTCCCTCACACACAAGGTTAGCCCTTAATGAGTTTCAGGCCTCCTACTACTCTCACCACAAGAATCAGTCCGCTCTAAGTGAGACTAACTGACTCCTTAGAGTGTCAGGATGCAATCCTTACCTTGAATCCTTACCAAGTTATATAGATGGGGCACCACCATGGACACCCACTAATAGGGGTCATGGAATTACGTCCCGACCACTGAAGCACGACCCTGAAATCCCACCTAGAGATTTCCAAGGAATGACGCACTGACACGGACCAAGCATACGAGACCAATCCAGAAAGGTTTATCACCCATATACATATACATCACATACCAGCTCTTTATAATTCACCTCTTTCATTTCTTTCCCAGTGGTTCCATACCCTTTCATTACTCTCAAACCATAGTTGTGGAATTTCATCTCATGACAATACATTGCCACTTTAACACCAACCATCTCATTTGTTTCACATGCCGAGATCATGAAATCATATCAATCCAATTTATAACCACAACTTATCTCATGCATTTCATTTCGCAGGTCTCATACATTATATAGGGTACATCATAAATCCAACATTTCATTTAGCCAAGTGAAGGAAACAACACAACTCGCAATAGATCTTGCTCAAGTCAGGAGTCCTCGCTTAGGCGAGAGGAGTGCCCTCGCTTAGGCGGTGGACCCTTGCTTAGGCGAGATCGTGATAGGGGCATGGGGAGGCTTTCGCATGGCTCGCTTAGGCGAGCCCTCCTCACCTGAGCACGACAACCCCTCGCCCAAAGGTGAGGTTCCTCGCCTGGGCTAAAACAGGAGCAACAAGCCCAAAGCTCTCACGTGTCCTCGCGTAGGCGAGCGTCTCTCGCTTGAGCGAGATAATGTCTCGCTCAAAACAAGGGCTTCTGCCTGAGCGAGAGCTCAAGTGTAGCTCTGATCTGTTCCTGCAAGTGTCGCCTAGGCGAGACAGGCTCACTTGGACGAGTGTGTCAAACCTCGCCACTGTTTCTCCCTACCACATTCATATTTCATACCCAAACAAAAATGCTAACCAACTCATACATCCACAACAACATACAACTAAACCAATCATGAAACAAATGCAAAACAACCGTAATCACACCAACAAACAGGAAGGTTCTAACTTCCCTTACCTGGAAAGGGTTTAGCAAGGGACCTCGACACCATAAGAGTGAGCACAGCAGCTCCGAAACAGTTTAGGGAACTGGAAAAATAGTGGAACAAAACATAAGATGAGTTCCCTACAGAACCCTAACTGGGAAAATATGAAAACATAACTAGGGAGGGATGGTACGAGACGAAGGGTAACTTACGTTGAGTAGGAAAGAGCTCGAGCGAACTTGACAATGGTGAGGAAACAAATCCTAGCAGAGGGGTTGACGGCTGCAGCTCAAGGTTCTCTGAAAATGTGTAGAAAGTGTGAGTTAGGGCAGACTTAGGAGTAGATTTTATTCTTTGGGTTAGCCTTTAGGCCCAACAGTTTTTAAGGCAGCCTTTAAAATATTAGGCTAGAAAACTGGCCTTACAATAAATATGCTATATTACTTTTGTAAAAGAATTAATGAATAGATGTAAAAGAGAATGGCAGTCAATTTTCTTTTTAAACTAACTTCGTTTAAAATTTCGATCTTTATATAAGAGAACGGGATAACATTTACATATGCAAGATTTACTAAATTTTTTACTGATTAAAATTAAATTCACAATTAGATACACAGATTACATTTTATGTTAAACAAAAGTAAAATCTAATAAATTTGATGAGAGGTAATGTAATAGAAGAATTATAAATTTTTTCCTCATTTTCAAACATTTTCTTTATTATCGATTAAAACTACTTGTTTCAATAGCTTTTTGGTTTTTAACATCTACTTTTAGTAAATTGTTTATAGTAAATTAAATCGATAACAACTATATTAACTAAGTTTTAGATAGAAATGGAGTGTAGAAATAAAAGAGAAAACGAAAAAATATATAGACCTATCCTTTTGGACACATGAAAAAAAAAATGTAAAACTCAAAAATTTCATAAAATTGATTTATTGCTTGTTATTTTGTTTTTATTATAACCAATAAATCTATTTTTGTTTTTATTTATCAAGTGGTTGAGAGGCTGTTGGAGGTTCCAATTTTCACACTTTTGCTTGATTCAATGTTGATAAGGTAACAAAAATGTGTGATGTCAATGATGTCCCGGTGTAGTTTTTGCTGACACTGAATTAGGAGTTGTTGGTTTTTCAGTTTTTAAGCTTGCTGATTGCTCTGGTTTTAATGTTACTAGGGTAGTTACTAACTTACCAGTGATGAAGTTGACAGTTCTTGATGCTATTAGGCCTGAAAGGTACCTATTCCATTTTCATCCACCAAGCAACAACCTTCACTTGATGGAGAGCTGTTGATGTTGCAGCGGAGGGCTTGGCCAGGAGCAATTTTGTGCACATATCGGCATTCTGGCCAGATATGATCGACACCAACACAAGGGACAAAAGCTGATAAGCTTTTTCCTGCCTTTTCTTTTTAATGACAGTAATAGGTTGTTATTAGTAGTTAGTGTAGTTTTAAGTAGCATAATAAATAGCTTTACATAAAAATAAAAAGGATAAACTTTGATTTTATGGCCCATTTAAATAAGCTTAAGGCCCAATTTCCTGCCCTAATATTTTAAGGGCCGCGTTTAGTCTAATGGGCCTAAAGGCGGGCCCAAAGAGAAAAACTAGACCCTAATATGTTCTAACGTTTCCATTTTCCCCCACTTTCAAAAAAACAGTCTCTTCTTGTCTCCTTGAGCACTGCTAGGGTTTGATTCCTCACCATTGTCAAGTTCGCTCAAGCTCTTTCTTGCTCAACGTAAGTTATCCTTCATCTCGTACCATCCCTTCCTTAGGATATTTTCGTGTTTTCCCAACTAGGGTTCTGTAGGGAGCTCATTTTAAGGTCTCTCCGTTGTTTTTCCAGCTCCCTAAACCGTTCTTGGAGTTGTTGTGCTCACTATTGTGGTGTCGAAGTCCTTTACTAGCCCTTTCCATGTAAGGAAAGTTAGGGTTCCGTTAAAGCTTTGATTTTTTTCATGATTTCTTTGATGATATTACGTGATTCATGGATTGTTTATTGCTTTGAGCTTTTAAAATGTTGTATTGTGTTGTTTGGGATGTGTTATTGGACTGTTGCATGAGAGAACAGTTGTAAGACCCATGAAATTAATTAATTAATTTATAAATGCGAGTAGAAAGAGCCTTTATGACATTAATTATTGTTTGATGTAACGTGGAAAAGTACTAGCTTAAGTGGTTGAGAGTACTTTGATTGTGTGAGAGGACTTGGGTTTGATTACGTGTTATTGTTTTATTATTAATTTTAATATTATGTATGAGCATGGAATTGGTAATGTAAACTTATATTGGTTGGAATGTATCATTAAATGTGAATTGGCATAGTGGTTGTGCTTTGACATTATGAGTGGAGGGTCACAAGTTCAAACCTTGGTAGACAAAAATTAACCTTTATTTTTGCTAAATTTAGCTTGGAATGAATGTGGAAAGGTAGAGAGAACCTAGCAGAATGGGGTAGCCCTATAGAATTGGGAGAAGGCTTGAGGATGAGCGTTCGAACTTCTCAATTTTTGACTAAAAACTCCAGGTTAGGGGAGCTGTCTCTTTTGCGTGTGTAACATGCATGAATTGTATAGCGGACTACACGGGTAAGGTGGCACATACACGGGTAAGGTGACACTTGTGCCTAACTTATCTTGTTTGTTCTGTGCAGGAACATCTTTGATTATGATTTTCTTACTTAGCTTTAATTTTTATAATCTCGTGTTTTGTCTTAAATTTTTATGTAACCCTGTTTTATATGTTCATCAATCAATAGATGTTGTTTCCGATGTATACGTAGTTTCGTGTTCTGTCTGGATTTGTGAGTATTCTGAATATGTTTAGTTTGTGTGTTATTCCGTGTTCTTCATATATGATTATGTAGTTTCAATGTCTTTGGAGTTCTATATTTGCTAATATACCGTAGTAAGTATTCTGAATACTTCATTCTTTAGTATTTTTCTACTGGTGTTAAAATCTTTTGAAGCTAAATTTGAGTCTTTGTGGCTGTTTGAACCATTGTTGATATGGAAATCAATTCTCTGACCATTGGTTGTGTTAACCAAACCATGTTTGTTTCATTGAATTGATATATCTGGCTATGTTCAGATTACTCATGTGAAAACATTATTTGGTTTAGTTGAATGCATAGGTTGCGCCAACACTTTTATTTCAGTTTTCCAGTGCTGACTTTGTTATGCTATTTTGAAAACAAATTCCTATACTTGTTTTGTATGCCTTTGATGAGTCATTTGCAGTCTTTGAAAAACTTTTTTACAGTGTTGATTTTTGTGCTTTGGCCATGTGATTTGAATTAAAACCAATACCGTGTTTTCATTCCAGTATTGGTGTGAGGTCTTGTGATAGAAACAACTCTGGTTTAACAGTTCGATTTTGATAATAGTTTCACGATTGCAACTGTTTCAAATCACCGAGCTATTTTTTGAAAGCATTTCAGCTTGCTAAGTTGAATACCTTGGCTGAATTTTATGCCTAAAAATGAATCTTGCTTAGTCTTTGTTTAACAGATTTGGTTGTTGTACTGTGTTTCTATCTTCTTCCAGTGTGTTGTCCATTTTGATTAAGTGATCTTTTTAAGGCTTGGCCGAAAAGCTGGTTGAAAATTGTGATGCATATCTTAAATGCAGTAGTATGACCTAGTTCTGTTTTGCTTTGTAGTTTTTGTGTTAACAGAACCTTGTTTGAAACTGATTCATACTGAGTGGATTTTGGTTTACTCACATTCTACTGCATATTGTTGAGTTTTTTTTCACCGGCCGAGAGCCTTATCTAACCTTGTGTGTTCTTTCAAAAATATTTTAGTTAAATTATTTTAAATCCGTCATATGCATTTGCTAGTTGAATTTGAAGTGGCATTTTAAAGTTGTTGTGAGTTGTTGCTGTTTAGAGGACTTTTGAGAGTTGGAAAAGAAATGAAAAAAAAAAGTGAAAAGACATGATGAGAAAATCTGAAAAGAGAAGTTGAAAGCATTGTTTGAACCATTATAGAGTGAAAAGAAAATGTGTAGTGCAGTTCACAACATCTTAACATTTCAGTTACAATTGCATATGCTCAAAATTCAACTTCTTTCCGTCTCTTAGTTTGATTTTGGTTTTCTTAATCATAAACTAGACCATTTCATTTGGTTCATTTTGATTGCCTCCTTGTTGCTTTGCGTTATTTTCTTGCTGTCATTCTTGATTTTTCTATAGAGTATATCCATTAACTCTATCATTTGTTGTTGTCCTTATTTCTAATTTGAGCCTTTTCTTGCTTTTCTGTTATTCTATTCTCTCTTGTGGAAGAATAATTTTGGCTTCCCTTGTTCCTATTTGATTACTTGGAAAACTCACATTTGAGGCATTACTAGGTGTCAATTTTCATATTGAAGGAACTTTGGAGCTGCTGTTAGGAGAAACATCTTCGGTGAAACACAAATAGAGCTGGACTCTGAGAGCAAGAAATGGGGTGGAAAGTGTAAGACCCGAGAAATTTAGATAATTAAATAAATAATTATTTAATAAACGTGGGTAGTGAGAATCTTTATAGCATTTAATGCTTGGACTTGTCACTTGAAAAAGTATTAGCTTAAGTGGTTGGAAGTACTTGATTGTGTTTTATTGTTTTGCTTGTATGCTTCAGACTAGAGTAGTAAGATAAAATCATAAATAAGTATGAGTTATCAAGAAACATGATTTGGCTTGATGGTTGTGCATGTACTTGGTTGTTGAGAGGTTATGGGTTCAAATCTTGGTTAAAGTAAAATCATAATATTATTTTTTGATGCCTTGGGAACGAATTGAGGAGATCAAGAGCGGGAGATGGGTTCCACGAATCTGGACAGAAGTTTGATTGTGGTTTTGTAATTGTTTTTTTTGTTTTAAATTTAGAATTATTATTTTTTAAGTGCATTTGGACCTAAGGGTTTTTTTTTTTTCATACCTGCATTATAGTTTTAATTAAATTTGGTTAAAACAGTACTGGTGTGAAATCGAAAAAGAAAGTTGATTGTATGTGACGCAGTGGGTTTGTGGGTGGTGTGGTGTCAGTGTTCGAATCTAGATTATGTACAATAACATAGAGTTTTCGTACACCAAGTTTTGTTTAGACATAGGTATCAAAGTAATTTTTTTATTGATATAATATGTTAACCGAAAGCTAAAGAGTATATTATATTTACTTATATATTTGGAACAATGCAGCATCATATATATAAAGGATTCTTCGTGTTATAAAATATGTTGATATATTTTTTATCTTGCGGGTAATAATCGTAGGAGTGCAACTTTTAGTTTGACTTGATTTTATGAATGTCTTGGAATTTTTTTCCGTTTTGGAGTAATAGGATTCTTCCTATTTTGGTGTTATATGAGAGATATTTTATATGATGTTTTATTGGTATTAACTTGTGGTTCCAAAACAAAAACATAAGTTTATATTGTTTGGTAGAATACGTGAATTGGTGCGCACAGGAAATGTAATTTTAGGATGATATTAACTTTTATATATCTTTACAATATATTATAATTAATATATATGGTATACATTGCTTCTTATATAAATATATAAATGGGAATCATTTCTCTAAGCAGTGGTTAGATGCTTTATAAATATTTTTATTTATTTTTATTAGGATAAAAGTTTGTTTGATTGAATTAATAAAATATGCAGTTATAAAAGTTAAAGTATCTGGAATAAGATTTTAGAAATGTTAAGGAGTATATATGGTTTTTTTAAAATATGAAGTAATTGTGATAACATTAAATTTTTTATTATGAGACATTTGGAACAGTGGAGTTATGGTACTGTGTATTGCATATAAAAGTTCAAGGAGAGGGTCTTTGAAGGACTTGAAAATATTAAATAGCTGCACAATATGTAAAAATAAATGGATGGAGTGTATGTACTGAACAGAGTAGTATATTATATAAATGTGGAAAGTGTTGTGATATAATCGTGTATATTGACTATTTCATATATTAATTATTAGTTGCGATTACTTGAATTTTAATTTTTTTTACGTAAAGGAGATTATGATATGTGCAATGGTTATATCTAGTTTCTATAGATAAAAGTATTAACTTTGAAATGTGAAAATTGTGAAGCATGGCTTGTTGGTTGTGGATTGCGTGGTAAGGAATCCATGATATATATATATATATATATATATATATATATATATATATATATATATATATATATATATATATATATATATATATATATATATATATATATATATATATATATGTA